>OIYV01000341.1_pt1 | contig 29316 bp, 25 predicted proteins | sample 1588251 | NCBI WGS metagenome assembly OIYV01 (sample SAMN03283282) | human gut metagenome | biome: human-associated habitat; material: feces | host: Homo sapiens | place: Peru | collected 2012
TAGCCCTTTTTTTCCTTTGTCTTTCCGAGTTTAAATGAACTTATTCCGATACCTAATGCTAGTGTTATAAGTATAAAAGTTTTATAAATGTTGCTACTGAGCAAATCGAAATAATTAAATAAATTTAAAATAAACGCGCCAACTAACCAAATACCAATACATATTCCTATTGATTTTAAATAATTTTTTATTAAGTCCATAAATACCACCTAGTAATTTATATGTAAATATAAAAAATAATAGAAATAGTAATTGACATTTTTCCCAAATTTTTATAAAATTAAATTAAGAAAATCTGGAGAAAATAAATGAAAAAATATGAAATATTATCAAAAATAGATGTAGGTTGTTCAATTACACCAGCTGGTTCTGAAACAGTACCTTCTATATGATATATTTCTCTATATGTTCTTTCGATATTTGGAGTTTTTGCCAATCTATCAATTCCTGTTATTAACGCTGCTGTATTTCGAACAGGATGTTCAGCAAAATCAGCTATTCCGCTTCTTACAAGACGTCCCATATTATTTAATTGTTCTTCCATATTAAACTCAAAAGGGTCATTTGTTGTATCCCTCATTTCGTATGTTCGTGGAGGTGCAAAATATTCGCTAGCTTTTTGTGGATTACTTAATAGTTCTTTAACCTTGTATAAATCAACATCTTCAACTTTTATACCTTCTTTTTTTGCAATTTTTTCAGCCATTTCAATAAACTCATTTGCTTTATCTTCAGCTTCTTTTATTTTTAGATTATGATACTCACCATCTCCTCCAATATATCCGCCAACACCTGCATTCCAAATTTGTTGATCATAAAAATCAAGATATGATTGTGGATGAAGAGGGTCAAGTTTTCCCCATTTTCTGTCGAAAATGTCAGCATATTTTAAATCATCTGAATAACCTTCATACATCTCATCATCACTATCATAATTATTGCCCAAGTGAAAAGTAATATCCATAATAGCTGCACCCAAATTACTCTTACCACTATTATTAGGTCCATATATAATTGAAGATTTCACTATATCCATATTATTAATTTTCCATATATTATCATCATTAACAATTTTTTTATTACCTATCATTGAAAATTTTATTTCATTTTGAAATACCTTAAAGTTTTTAACACTAAAATCAAGTAACATACAATCCTCTCCTTTCGCCATTATTATAGCATAATTTACTGTTTTGTACAATATTTTTGTACAAAACACATAAACTTTACATAATTATTATATTCTAAACTAATAAAATAAATACATATAAAAGAAAAAACTCTCCAAAAGAGAGTAATATTTTTTATATAAATTAACTATTTACATGTTAAACCACGATTAGTAAGAGTAGTCTTAAAAGTATTTAAATCTCTATTAATACCAAGATTATTAATATCATTATCTGATAAAGTATTTAAATCATAAGTATAAATAACTTTATAATTAGTATCATCATTAACATTAACATCACTAGTAAAACCTTTAATATTAGTATAAGTACCAAACTTACTATCATGTCTTGTCTTAATACCAGAAATATCAATGATTCCATCAGTAATACCATCAACAACATCATCTAAAACACTACCAACAGTACCACCTAGTATACCATCATTATCTTTATTATCATCTTTATCATTAGTAGTTCCATCAGTACCAGTACCTACTCCATCAACATGATTACTTTTATAATCATAAGTAGCCTTTATTTTTTTAATATCATTATTTCTATATTCAATAACATATTCAGTCTTAGAAGTAACATCACCTACTGTATTATCATAAGTACAAGTAAGTTTATCATTAGTTCCACATCCCGACAAAACTGCTACTACTGCAATAAGTAATAAAACTTTCTTCATAAATACACACTCCTTTCTAGTAATAGTATTAACCAAAAAGAAATATATATAAGAAAAAAGTATAACCATTTAAGTTATACTTCAAAGTATCTAAGAAAAGTTTTAAGATTAGCCATATCTTTACGATACTTATACATATCACCATAATCTTCACAATATACAAGGCAACTTTTTAAAGCTTCAACATACTTAGGATAATCAATATCTGTAACTCCACTAATTATTGTTTCTTTTAACTTTTTAAAATACTTTTCCCACTCACTAAACATAACTTTTTTAGTATTAAAAATAATACACATATTATCAAAGTATTTAGTAAGTTCAACTTCCTTTTTATTCATTTTATTCCTCTAATTAATATTCACAATTACCAGGAGTTCTAGGATAAGGAATAACATCTCTAATATTATCAACGCCAGTTAGATAAATAAGAAGTCTCTCAAATCCCATACCAAATCCACTGTGGTAGCAGCCACCAAATTTACGAAGATTTAAGTACCATTCCATACCTTCTTTTTCCATGCCAAGTTCTTCCATTCTCTTAAGTAGAACATCAAGTTTCTCTTCTCTTTGACTTCCACCTATAAGTTCACCAGCACCAGGTACTTCAAGGTCAACAGCGGCTACTGTTTCATTATCATCATTAAGTTTCATATAGAAGGCTTTGATATCTTTAGGCCAATTTTTAATAAATACTGGTCCATCAAAATATTCAGTAATATATTTTTCATGTTCTTTAGCAATATCTTCACCATATTCAGGTTCAAATTCCCATTTAACATCAGCTTCTTTAAGAATTTTAATAACATCTTTATGATCAATTCTAACAAAATGACTATTAATTAATTTAGTAAGTTTTTCAATTAAACCTTTTTCTACAAATTTATCAAAAAATTCCATTTCATTAGGACAATTATCTAAAACATACTTAACAACATACTTAAGCATATCTTCCATAATATCCATATCCATATTTAAGTCGCAGAAGGCAATCTCCGGTTCAATCATCCAAAATTCCGAAGCATGAGTTTTAGTATTAGAATTTTCTGCTCTAAAAGTAGGACCAAAAGTATAAATCTTTTTATAAGCCATAGCAAAAGTTTCACCTTCTAATTGACCAGATACTGTAAGAGAAGCCATCTTGCCAAAGAAGTCTTTATCATAATCAACTTTACCAGTTTCTGCTACTTTGTTTAAATCCAAAGTAGTAACTTGGAACATCTCTCCTGCTCCTTCACAGTCAGAAGAAGTAATTAAAGGTGCATGAAAATATACATAACCATTATCTTGGAAATACTTATGAATAGCATAAGCTGCCACACTTCTAACTCTAAATACAGCATTAAATAAATTAGTTCTAGGTCTTAAATAAGCAATATCCCTTAAAAATTCCCTTGTTGGTCTACCTTTTGCTTGAAGAGGATAATCATCAGGACAATCACCTTCTAATACAAATGATGAAAGTACAAGTTCAAAATCTTGACCTTCTTTAGGAGATTCAACTAACTTACCAGTAACAGTAATAGCACTACCTAATTTAAGTTTGGTAATATCATCAAATTTTTTTAATTTATCATCATATACAACTTGTAAATTTTTAAAACAAGTACCATCAGATAAGTCTATAAAGCCAAAATGAGCTTGCTTTCTATGACTTTTAATCCAACCGCTAACAGTAATTTCTTTACCAATATAACTCTCTTTATATAAATCTTTAACATCTAACATAATATATCTTCCTTCTTTCATTAATTAAACTTTTTATTAATAATACTAGCAGACCTTCTAACATCTTTCATGATCTTATTATAAAGTCCAGGATAATGTCTAAGTTCTGTAATAAAACTAACATCGTCGTAGGAGACTGATCCAACATAAGATCTGTTTGCATCGTCCCATACCGGAACTTCCCTTCCAAGTAAGTAATCAGTAGTAGTTTCAAGTACTTCTGCTAATTTAATAAGTTTTTCTAAATTAGGAATTCTAGTTCCATTCTCATAACCACATACTGATACTTTAGTAACACCAATAGCTAATCCTAAATCTTGTTGCGATAAACCTCTTTTTATTCTCAGTTCTCTTACTCTTTTACCAACCATTTTGTTTACCTTCCTTATAATTAGTTATCTCCTTGTTAATAATATTTTATAACAATTTATAACAAAAGTCTACAAAATTAATTATAAAATTACTTATTTTCCTTAATTTACCAAATAAATTACCAATATATATTATAATTTATTCATGGATATAATCTTTCATAATACAAAATAAATAGAAATAAGACTTATTCCAAAACACTTGGAGTAAGTCTTATTTTACTATCATCACCTAAATAATTTAAAGTAAATTTACTATTCTTATCTTCACTATTAATATTATATACAAAAATATATTCATTATATTTATTCGTAGCAAGTTCTTCTCTTTTATATCCTGTACCAATATCATCAAAGTAATAATAATATTTAAGACTAGGAATATAATCATTATCTTTGCTTTTTAAAACAAAATTATCTAATTTAAAACTATATTTACTAATCTTACCTTTAGTACTAAACTTAACAATAACATAAGCATTATCTCTACTTATTCTATTTCTATCAGATACATAAGAATCAATAACTTTAAAATTAAAATATCTTGTAGATAACATTTGTTTTTCACTTAACGTACCATGAATAACAAATTTATTAAATGGAAATATAAGTATAAGAATAACTGCTACTACACCTAATATAATATTTATAAAAAACTTATTCTCTGCATAATAATATTTAAGTTCTCTAATACCTCTTCTACCAGTAGTAAGTATTTTATCCGAAGATAAATTAGTACTAATTTCAATCTCTTCACTATCTTCTTTACTAAGATTAAGATCTTGTAAATCTTTATTAAAATTAAATTTCTTAATATCAAAGCCTAATCCTCTAATTAAAGTAGGAATACACATAATAAATAACATCCAATAATTAAATCTACTAATATCTCTAAGTAATCTAATCTCTCTAGCGGCCATACTAGTACTTTCCAAAGCTTTAATATTACCATATAAATATAAGAATAATATTATTGATATGACACTAACTATTGAAGTAATAACATAAAATAATTTAGGTTTCTTTTTATATCTCATTAAAAAGAATATAATTATTGATATACCTATTATTAAAATTGAAGATATAAATATCCATACATTAATATAATCACTAGATATAATCTCCATACTACCCTTATAATTAATATAATCTTTAAAAAAAGTTAATATACTATTAGCTTTAAAAGTAATATAAGCAAATAATATAAAAAGAATAATATGTATTAATCTAAAATATTTAATTAAAAAAGCATAAGGTCTTCTAAATACCATAATAACAACTCTCCTATCATAATTAAATTATACACTAAATAATTAAATATATCAATAGTTTCCTTTCACTAAAAGCCAAGGTCTTTTAGTGTCATTTCCAGCCTCTTAGTCTAGAAATGAAACATCATTATGTCTATCATATACAAGTCAAAAAAACTATAAGTAATTCCTTATAGTTAAAAAGTTAATCCTTATATACAATTAATTGTCCTTCTCTTAAATAAATATTTTTATTTTGTCTTAAAAGATTATTAATATTACTACCAAGTAGTTTATTAACTGAAGATAGTGTATCATTATCTTTAGTAAAATAATATTTAACATCTTTTTTAGGAACTAATATTGTTGTATCAGGATAAATATAATCATTAGTACTAATACCATTAAGCATAGCAAGTAAATTATAATCAGTATTATATTTTCTTGCTATCTCATATAAAGAATCTCCTTTTTTAATTGTATAAACATCAAAGTATTGATTAGTTACTGGTACTACTATCATACTGCCAACCCCAAATCCACTATTAGGATTTAATTGTCTAATAACACTACTATTAGTTCCAAACTTATTAGCAATAGCATCTATTGTATCTCCAGCCATAATTTGATAAACATCATACATAATTATTCCTCCCATATTATCGTATGATAAATATCATTATTTGTGAACAAGTTCTCCTCTAGGACATCTATTTCCCCAAGAATCAATAATTTTATTATCTCTCATAACTTTAATAATCTCACAGTTGTTAGAGCAGCCCTTACATTCTGTTCCTTTAGTTTCAAAAATAATATCTTCTATATCAAAAGAAAAATCAATTTCTTCTTCTGCTCTTGATAAAATAGCTACTCCTAAAGCACCAGTTAAATGAGAATTATTATCAACATATATTTTATATCCAGTAATTTTTTCAAAAGCCTTAACTACCCCAATATTTTTCGATACTCCGCCTTGAAATACAATTGGTGGTTTAATTTTTTTACCTTTACCAACATTATTTAAATAATTATTAACGACTGCTTCACAAAGACCTGCTATTATATCTTCTTTTTTATGTCCTATTTGTGATTTATGTACTAAGTCAGATTCTGCAAATACTGTACATCTAGCAGCTATCTTGGTAGGATTATCACTAGTAAGTGCTATCTTACCAAAGTCCTCAATAGGAATACCAAGTCTTTTAGCCTGACTAGATAAAAAAGAGCCCGTACCAGCAGCGCATAAAGTATTCATTGCATAATCAGTAACAATACCATTATCAATAATAATAATCTTCGAATCTTGTCCTCCTATCTCAAATATCGTCTTAACATTAGGATATATACTCATAGCTCCGATAGCATGCGCAGTAATTTCATTCTTAATAGTATTAGCTCCTAGTATTGTTCCAATTAATTTTCTAGCAGAACCAGTTGTACCTACTCCTACCACTTTATATTTATTTAAGTCTATATTACTTTTAAGTTCTTTAATAACTCTCTTACTAGCCAAAATAGGATTACCTTCAGTATATAAATATGAACTTGCTATAATATTATTATTTTCATCAATAACAACCCCTTTAGTAGATATACTACCAATATCAATTCCCAAATATGCCTTTTTCATTTTCCACCTCAAAATAATTATATGAGATAAAAATTAAAAAAGATGTCGAATTTAGACATCAATTTTATCTTTTAAACAAGTATACTTAACTCCACAAGCATCAAGCATCTTTTTAGAAGCAATAACTTCTTTAGTATCTTTATATTTATCCTCTAAATAATATAATTCCTTAATACCAACTTGAATAATTTCCTTCGCACATTCATTACAAGGAAATAAATCAACATATATTTTAGCACCTTCTAAATCTTTATTACTACCTCTATAATTTAGTATAGCATTTCTTTCAGCATGAACAACATAAAGATATTTAGTCTCAAGTGCATCTCCTTCTCTATTCCAAGGAAAATAATGATCATCATATCCATTTGGAGTACCATTATATCCTACCGATAAAATTCTATTATTTTTACTTACAATACAAGCACCAACTTGCGTATTAGGATCCTTACTTCTTCTTGCAGCAAGTTTAGCAACTCCCATAAAAAATTCATCCCAAGATAAATAATCTTTTCTTTGTTTATTAATTTTCTTCATTACAATACCTCCTAAATATTATTAGCTTTTCTCTTTTTAAAAATTAATATAAAATTAACTACCAATGATGCTATCAATGCTACTAAAAAACAAATAAGTAAAACATTTTTTACATTACTGCTTTTAGTATTATTAGCATATAAAATATATTCTTTACTAGAACCATCCTCTGCAGTAACTTTAATAACTATAACATCATTTTTACCAATATTATCATTTCCATATATTTTTACTTTAGATAATACATCTTCACTAGTAGCAGTAATATTTAATTTATTACTCTTAATATTACCTAAATCATAAATATATTTATCTTTAGAAAAACTAATATTATAACCATTAATTACTAATTTAGATAAATTAGTATTACTAGATAAAACTCTATCTAATCTCTTAACATTAATCTTATATTCACTCTTAGTACCATCCTCAGCTTCAACTACAATAGTAAAACTATTATTACCAACTTTCAAAGATAAATCACTAGGTATAGTTACCTTAGCTTTATCATTATTAACCTCAGCAGTAATATCAAGTTTATCAACATTATTACTAACTTCAATATCATATTCTAATTTATCTTTAGAAAATTCAAAGTTAACTCCCTTAATAACTAAACTTTTCAAACTAGCATCATTACTTTTTTTATTATCAGTAACATTATTATTACTATTACTTCCAGAATTGTTACTAGGAGTAGTTACTGTATTAGGAGTAGTTGGAGTAGGATCAGGTTTAGGAACATATTTTTCATTAACAGTAATACCTAAACTAGTTCCTGATATACCATTCTCATTAAAAGATGCATCAGAAAATTTAATACCACCAACGTTAATAGTACCACTGCCAACACTATTACCAGTAACAGTAAATGAAACTATTCCAAAAGAGCCACTCTTATTACTATCAGTATATAACTGAATATTACCATCACTACCATTTCCCTGCCAATTAGGAGAAGTATTAATATTACTAATACTAATACTTCCACCAGCAGTTAAACTAGCAGCTACAGCACTAACTCCTTCATTAGAATATCCATACAAAGTACAACTAGTACTACTTCCAACCTCAAACGAAGTACTATTACAACTTATACTAGCACTTCCACTTAAAGCACTTACACTAATAGGAAATAACAAACCAAATATTATCCCTATAAAATTACATTTCTTTCTCACACTATCACTCCAAACTATTTAATTTACCCTTAATAAATTGATATAATTTAGCTACATCATTAATTCTAATCTCATTATCAGTATTAACAACATTACCTGCCTCAATAAAGTAATCTTCCATATTTATCTTCTTCTTTAAATATTGATATAATTTAGCTACATCACTTACACTACTATTACCAGTGCCAGTTACATCTCCTTTAACTACTGCTACATAACTAATTACTAAGTTATCATTTAAATAAATACTAACAATATCTCCAGTACATACTAAACCTTTAGTTTTTAATTCGTTATTCTTATTAGTTATTTTAATAGTATATATACTATCTAATCCTAAATCAATATCACTAACATTAGTATTAATTTTAATACCAGTAATATATTTATTATTAATCTTATAGTTTTTAATCTCAGGAATAACTAATTTCCATTCTGCTACTAAAGTACTATCTTCAGTACCCATTTTAAATACATTATTATTAATAGTACTATCAGTACCAGTAATATTCCATCTAACAAAACTATAACCTTTTCTTTCAGGAATAACTATTTCTTTTTCATCATTATATTTTAAAGTATATTCATTAGTATTAATACCATCATTAATAGTTAATTTATAACTATTAATTTCCCATTTAGCATATAAAGTATGATCTTTATCATCACTTACTATAGTATCTTCATCTACTATATCAATAAATCCATTATCTTTATACCATCCTTTAAAACTATAACCTTTCTTACTTGGTATTTCTAATGTACCATATTTACTATCATAAGTAACTTCTTTAGTTTTATTATTAATACTACCACCATTTACTTCATAAGTAATAGTATATTTATTAACATTCCATATTGAAGTAACAGTAATATCTTCATTTATCATAGTAAACTTATCACTAAGTTTATATTCCTTATCATTATACTTCCATCCTACTAAAGTATAACCTTTCTTAGTAATATCACTCTTCCAAGTAACACTATCTCCTTCTTCGTAATCTTCAGTATAACTATTATCTCCATCTTTATAAGTAATAGTATAAGTAATAAACTCAGATACATTAACATCACAAGTATCACTATAATTACCATCTACTGTAGTAACAGTAATAACTGCATCTCCATATCCTTTCGCAGTAATAACACCATTATTATCTATAGTAACAACATCAGTATTACTACTCTTCCAAGTAACTTCTTTATTATCAGCATTCTTAGGATTAATAGTATATTCTAATTTAATACTATTCTTAGTATCTAAATTTAACTTAACTTTCTTATTAACTAAAGAAATACCACTTACACCATAAGTTAAATTATATTCTTTTAACACTTCATTACCATATAATATTCTAAGTTTATCATTATCACTAAAGTCACCATTAACTTTATACTTATTACCATCAAATATCTTAACATTACAATTAATACATTTAATATTATTAATAAACTCTTCAATATTATTATCAAGTACTTTAATACTATCTTTACTTAAATCATACTTAGTACTATTATAACTTACTAAATTATATTTATTTAATACTACATCTTCATATTTAATTAATAACTCATTATTATTAACCTCACCAGTACCATTAACAACCTTAATATTATCTATACTAAAGTTATTATCAAATATATATTCTTTACTTAAATCATACTTAGTACTAGATACATTAACTATTTTAAATGTTTTTAATACCTCATCATCATACTTAATAATTAACTTATTATCTTCTATTGATGTTTCTCCATAATTTAAATTAATATTACTTAATATTGTTTCTTCGTTTGTATCTGTTTTTGTATAAATATATCCTTCTTCTGCATTAATATCGTACTTATTACTTGTTGCTTCTATTACATATAGATTTAAAGTTACATTATAATCATTAGAACTCGTTTGTATGTCATGTTTATATTCTAGATTATATTGATAATTGCCTGCAATAGTTGAATCTATTCTTTCTTTTATTACATTATTTAATTTAATGCTTGTTAAAGAATTTGTTTTTTCTGTTGATAGTTTAATTGGCGAAGTCAACATATTAATATTCACTTCATTATTTTTATATATGACAATTGTTTTGTAAAATAAATTATCGTACACATACAATGTTGTTAATAACAAGTTCTTACTTAAATCTAAATTTACAAGCTGATTTTTATCTACAAACATAGTAGTTAGGGAAATATTTTTACTTACATCTAAACTTGTAAGCTTATTATAACGTGCATTTAATCTTATCAAAGCGGTGTTTTCACTTATATCTAAGCTTGTTAATTGATTTTTATCTACATCCAATGCTATTAGCAAAACATTTTTACTTACATCTAATTCTGTTAATTCATTATCACCAACATTTAAGGCTTCTAAGCTAGGTACCCCACTTATATCTAAACTTTCTAATTGATTGCCTGATAAATATAAATTCTTTAGGTGTGGAGTATTATCTACATTTAAAATTGTTAATTTGTTCTTCAAAATATCGTAGTTATAGTTATACGCAATGTCATTCCTTGCATCAACATATTGAAGAGCTGTTGCTCCACTTATATTTAAACTTTCTAATTGATTATTATATATCCATAAATTTACTAAAGACTTATTTTTGCTCACATCCAAACTAGCTAATCTACTTTTGCTTATACTCAAATCAGTTAATGCTGTGTTCTTGCTTACATCTAATGTGGTCAATTGAGTTCCACTTGCATACAAAGTTTTTAATGCCGTTGCTCCACTTACATCTAGTTTTGTTAGTTGATTGTTACTTGCATACAAATATGTTAATGCTATATTTTTACTTACATCTAAACTTACTAATTGATTACTGCTTGCATCCAAATATGTTAATGCTGTATTTTTACTTACATCTAGATTTACTAATTGATTACTGCTTACATCCAAATGTGTTAATGCTGTATTTTTACTTACATCTATTTCTGTTAATTGATTATCACCTACATACAAATAATTCAAAGCAGTCAGTTTTTCCAAACCATTAGTACTTTCAATTTTTTCATTTGTACCTGTTCCAACACAATTCAAATTAGTAATAGTCTTTAACTGTTCATCACTTAGATTTGTAGTATATGGTAAACTTGTATTATTCTTTTTATTATAAGCATCTACTACACATTTATAAAAATTATCATCAGTAAAAGCATTATTCGCAGGGCTACTATATATTTTTGAAGCTATAAAACTATTTATTTCTGTTGGTTTAAAGAAAGCTTGATCTATAAATATACCTACTCCTAATACTATTAATATAAAACTACTAAGATATAAAATTCTTTTTTTCATACAACTTTCACTCCTACTTATCCTACAATACAATAATACTATATTTTGACATTATTTGCAATAAGAAGTTATGAATTAACTTCATAACTTCTTTATTATTATAGACTACTTATTTTACCTTTAATAAATTGATATAATTTAGCTACATCACCAATCTTAATTTCATTATCAGTATCTACTACATTACCCGCTAATACATAATGTTCTTCCATATCAATTTTTCCTTTTAAATATTGATATAACTTAGCCACATCACTTACACTACTATTACCAGTACCAGTTACATCTCCTTTAACTACTGCTACATAACTAATTACTAAATTATTATCTAAATAAATACTAACAATATCTCCAGTACTTATTAAACCTTTAGTTTTTACTTCATTATTCTTATTAGTTATTTTAATAGTATATATACTATCTAATCCTAAATCAATATCACTAACATTAGTATTAATTTTAATACCAGTAATATATTTATTATTAATCTTATAGTTTTTAATCTCAGGAATAACTAATTTCCATTCTGCTACTAAAGTACTATCTTCAGTACCCATTTTAAATACATTATTATTAATAGTACTATCAGTACCAGTAATATTCCATCTAACAAAACTATAACCTTTTCTTTCAGGAATAACTATTTCTTTTTCATCATTATATTTTAAAGTATATTCATTAGTATTAATACCATCATTAATAGTTAATTTATAACTATTAATTTCCCATTTAGCATATAAAGTATGATCTTTATCATCACTTACTATAGTATCTTCATCTACTATATCAATAAATCCATTATCTTTATACCATCCTTTAAAACTATAACCTTTCTTACTTGGTATTTCTAATGTACCATATTTACTATCATAAGTAACTTCTTTAGTTTTATTATTAATACTACCACCATTTACTTCATAAGTAATAGTATATTTATTAACATTCCATATTGAAGTAACAGTAATATCTTCATTTATCATAGTAAACTTATCACTAAGTTTATATTCCTTATCATTATACTTCCATCCTACTAAAGTATAACCTTTCTTAGTAATATCACTCTTCCAAGTAACACTATCTCCTTCTTCGTAATCTTCAGTATAACTATTATCTCCATCTTTATAAGTAATAGTATAAGTAATAAACTCAGATACATTAACATCACAAGTATCACTATAATTACCATCTACTGTAGTAACAGTAATAACTGCATCTCCATATCCTTTCGCAGTAATAACACCATTATTATCTATAGTAACAACATCAGTATTACTACTCTTCCAAGTAACTTCTTTATTATCAGCATTCTTAGGATTAATAGTATATTCTAATTTAATACTATTCTTAGTATCTAAATTTAACTTAACTTTCTTATTAACTAAAGAAATACCACTTACACCATAAGTTAAATTATATTCTTTTAACACTTCATTACCATATAATATTCTAAGTTTATCATTATCACTAAAGTCACCATTAACTTTATACTTATTACCATCAAATATCTTAACATTACAATTAATACATTTAATATTATTAATAAACTCTTCAATATTATTATCAAGTACTTTAATACTATCTTTACTTAAATCATACTTAGTACTATTATAACTTACTAAATTATATTTATTTAATACTACATCTTCATATTTAATTAATAACTCATTATTATTAACCTCACCAGTACCATTAACAACCTTAATATTATCTATACTAAAGTTATTATCAAATATATATTCTTTACTTAAATCATACTTAGTACTAGATACATTAACTATTTTAAATGTTTTTAATACCTCATCACCATACTTAATAATTAACTTATTATTTTCAATAACCTTACTACATTCACTATCTAATTTAATGTTCTTAAGTATAGTATTCTTATCAACATCAGTACCAGTATAAATATATTCTTTATCATCATCTATCTTATACTTATCACTAGTTATTTCTACAACTTTAATATTATAAGTTCCTGTATATCCATTATAGTTAGTACCAATATTATGTTTATAATCAACAGTAACAACATAGTACCCAATTTTATCAATATTAATACTACTTCCATCTATAATAACATTTTTGCTATCACTATTTGCTTTAATTAAAGTAGAGTTCTTACCTTCAGGTAATTTTACAAATTTATTATAATTTCCTATGTTTATATTACCTTTATAAATAATTAGCTTAGTGGCAAATGGATTATTAATTACATTCAATTTCTTTAATGATGTTCCTCCACTCACATCTATACTCGCTAATTTATTAGCATCTGCATACAATTCTATTAATGCTGTATTCTTGCTTACATCTAGATTTGTTAATTCGTTATTTTTTACATCAAAATATTTTAATGCCGTATTGTTGCTTACATCTATATTTGTTAATTTGTTAGCACCTACATCCAAATGTGTTAATGCTGTATTGTTACTTACATCTATATTTGTTAATTCATTATTTTTTACATCAAAATATGCTAATGCTGTATTTTTGCTTACATCTAGACTTGTTAATTGATTCCAATATACATCCAAGCCTTCCAATGCTGTGTTCCTGCTCAGATCTATACTTGTTAATCTATTACTACCTACGTTCAAAGATGTTAAGGCTGTGTTCTTGCGCACATCTATATTTGTTAAATGATTACGATTTACATGTAACCATGCTAATGCTGTTGCTCCGCTTACATCTATATTTGTTAATTGATTGTCATTTACCATCAATTTTGTTAATGCTGTATTGTTGCCTGCATCTATACTCGTTAATTTGTTATTATCAACATGCAATTCTATTAATGCTGTATTCTTGCTTACATCTATACTTGTTAATTGATTACTACCTGCATTCAAATATGTTAAGGCTATATTTCTGCTTACATCTAGACTTGTTAATTCATTTCTATCCACACTCAAAGATGTTAATGCTGTATTCTTACTTACATCTATACTTGTTAATTGATTATAGCTAGCATTCAAAGATGTTAATGCTGTATTCTTGCTTACATCTAAATTTGTTAATTTATTACCAGCTACAGACATTGCTGTTAACGCAGTATTTTTGCTCACATCTACACTTGTTAATTGATTATAATATACACCCAAATATGTTAATGCTGTATTCTTGCTTACATCTATATTTGTTAATTCATTTCTATCCACACTCAAAGATGTTAATGCTGCATTGTTGCTTACATCTATATTCGTTAATTGATTACTATATACATTCAAAGATGTTAATGCTGTTGCTCCACTTACATCTAGATTTGTTAATTGATTGTAATCCGCAGCCAAAGATGTTAAGGATGTTGCTCCACTTGCATCTATATTCGTTAATTGATTACTATATACATTCAAAGATGTTAATGCTGTATTTTTACTTACATCTAGATTTATTAGTTGATTATTTCTTGCATCCAAAGATGTTAAGGCTGTTGCTCCACTTACATCTATATTTGTTAATTGATTATTATCTACATACAATTGTTCTAATGTCACATTTTTACTTACATCTAGATTTGTTAGTTGATTGCCAACTACATGCAATCTATCTAATGCTGTATTTTTACTTACATCTAGATTTGTTAGTTGATTGTCACTTACAATCAACCAGCTTAATGATGTTAATCTTTCCAAGCCTTTAGTACTTTTAACATTTTTACCTGCACAGTTCAAATCAAAAACAGTCTTTAACTGTTCATCACTTAAATTGGTAGTATATGGTAATTTGGTGCTATGATCTTTATTATATTCATCTATTACACATTTATAAAAATTATCATCAGTAAAAGCTTTATTCGCAGGGCTACTATATATTTTGGTAGCTATAAAACTATTTATCTCTGTTGGTTTAAAGAAAGCTTGATCTATAAATATACCTACTCCTAATATTATTAATATAAAACTACTAAGATAAATTATCCTCTTCTTCATATTATCTACTCCTTAATTATTCTTTGTTTTATCAAATAACCCCTTTTTCTTAGCTACTACTATAACTACTACTAAAGCAATAACCATAACAATAGAAATAATTATAATTGAAGTAGAACCAGTTTTACTATTTGAAGTAATTTCATCATCAGTCTTATCAACAACTTGTCCACTTTCATTTTTTCTATTTATAGTAAACACATATTCCTTCTTGTCTTCATTTTCAGCAGTAACAACCATTTTTAATTCATTATTACCTACATTAATATTACCAATTATTGAATAACAAATACTTTCATCATCATTACATTTTTCATCAGCATCCCTTATTTCTTGCTTGTTAAAAAATAAACTTTCCATTTTAGCCTTATCCGAAATATCTAGACTATCACCATCAATACAAAGAATAGTATCATCTTCTACTTCACCAAAACAAATAGCTAACTTTGTAACTTTATTTTCTACTATTAAACTATAACTAGTTTTATCTTTAGAAAAATCTATATTATAATTATTAAACTTAAATCCTAATAAATAGTTATCTTTACTTCTATTATCTGGTCTATTTATTTTTAATGTATAAATATTAACAATACCAGATTCACTAGTAACTTTAATAGTAAAAGTATTTAAACCATAATTTAATTTCTTATTACCAATATCACCACTTATACTAGAATTGTTATCATATTTAGTAGCATTAATAGTAGTATTATCTTTATCTATAGTTAATTCATAATTATTAGTACCTTTATTAAAAGTAAAATCACCATCACTTACAGTTAAAGTTTTTAATGTATTAATATTTGATAATATTCTAACGCCAACTGAAGATACAGTAAAATCTGTCTCAGCAAAAGAAGCATCACTTAATTTTACATCATTTAAAGATACACTAGTATCTGCTCCTGTATTAACACTACCAGCTTTTACTTTAAAAGTTGCAATATTAAAGTTTCCTTTCTTATTTTCACCGATATATAATTGAATATTTCCATCATTACCATCACCCTGCCAAGCACTATCAGTAGTAACACTAGTTAAAGTTAAATTACTTCCTAAAACAATTCTTGCACCAACCGCAGATACTTCATCATTAGTGTTTGCTTTAACACTACATGTTGTTTCCTCATTTGGTTTTAATTTTGTTTTATCACAACTTAAACTTACACTACCAGTTAGTGCACTTACATTAATAGGAATTAATATACTACAAATAACACCTATCAAAAAAACATTCTTTTTCATTTAATTCACTCTCCTACTTTCTACAATATTAATTTAACATAATTTGACATTTTTTGCAATAATTATAATGTATAAAATAAATAATATAGATAAATTTAAAATTTATTGTTATAATATAAGAGGTGGTAACATGAAAAATAAAATTAAAAATATTTTTAAAAGCATTGGTATAATATTATTACTATTATGCTTTAATTCAGTTATGTTTAGTATATTTAATATTAACTTAAAATCATTATCAGAAAAAGAATATCTAATATATACTGTTTTATTTGAATTAGTATTATTAATAATATTTATCATAATATATCGTAAAACACTATTAAAAAATGGAAAAGAATACTTTAAAAACTTTTCCGAAAACTTTAAACAATCATTTAAATATTGGCTAGTAGGCTTTATTGTTATGGCTACTAGTAATATTATAATAACCTTTGTATTAAAACAAACAATCGCCGGTAATGAAGAACTAGTAAGAAGCTATATTGATACATCTCCTCTATTAATGATATTTAGTACTGTAATATATGCCCCTATATGTGAAGAATTAACTTTTAGAAAAAGTATTAAAGATGCTATAAATAATAAATATATTTATATTTTAACAAGTGGCTTATTATTTGGTTTCTTACATATAGTAAGTTATATAAATACCCCTTTAGATTTAGTATATCTAATACCTTATACTTCATTAGGAATAGTATTTGCTACTCTTTATTATAAAACAGATAATATCTTTTCTACTATTACTATTCATGCTATGCATAATGCTCTATCAGTTCTAGTATATCTTTCACTAGGAGGCCTATCATGAAAAAATTTATAAGATTTCTATTAATATTATTCTTACTTATAGCACTAGTAGTAATTTATGCTAGATATGGTGGTACCGAAGGATTAAAAACTAAAGAATATACTATTGAAACTAAAGATATTGCTACTACATTTGATGGAATAAAAATAGTTCATTTTAGTGACTTACATTATTTACGAGTAACCAATAAAGATAAATTAAAGCAAATAGTAGAAGAAATAAATCTAATCAATCCAGATATTGTATTTTTTACTGGAGATTTAATAGATAAAGACTTTACTACTACTGATAAAGATAAAGACGATTTAATTGAAGAATTAAATAATATAAAATCAAAATATGGAAAATATGCTATCATTGGTAACCATGATCATGTTAAAGATATAAATTTATTAAAAGATATCTATACCAATAGTGGCTTTACTCTTTTACAAAATAGTTATGATATTATCTATGGTAAAGATAATGATAAACTCTTTATTGGAGGTGTAGATACTTATAGTTATAATGAATCAGATATTGATAAAGTAATGAATTACTTTACTGATAATGAAGATATAAGTTATAAAATAATACTTACTCATGAACCAGATTATACTGATATAATTTTAAGTAAATATAAAGTAAACTTAGTATTAGCGGGTCATTCCCACAATGGCCAAATAAATATACCATATGTAAAAAAATTATTTTTACCATATGGTAGTAAAAAATATTATGAAAACTATTATAAAGTAAACAATACTGACTTATATGTATCAAGCGGTATTGGAGAATCAAGAATAAACTTTAGATTATTCAATAAACCATCAATTAACTTTTATAGAATAAATAAATTAGGAGCATAACCCCTAATTTATTTTTTCTTTATGTTCATTATATTCTTTACTTCCATAAGAAATAATACCTTCATAAGCAAGTCTAGAATAAGCAAAACATAAAGGTATATTATTTTCTCTACATATATGTTCTAGATCATTAATATTAACTTTAATCTTATTCCAAGTATTACTATCAATCATTTCATTTAAAGCATAATTATCTATATTCTTCTCATTATCATCATCATTAATAATAATCTTATTTTTAAGTCTATTATAATCTTTTTTTACATGACCAAGTTCATGATATAAAGTAAAGTAAAAGCTAGCCTTCTCTTTAAAATATCTAGTAATATATATACAAGGATTATTTCCTTTTACCATAGAACATCCTCTAATCTTAGTACTAGGTAAAGCATCCTCGATAACTAAATAAATACCATATTTATTAAATAACTGAATAAGTTCTTCTTCATTAAATTTATTATTTCTAATTATTTTAAGTTCATTAAGTAATAAATTTAAATTACTACTTTTATAATCACTAATCTCCTTACCCATTATTATTCTATCACATCTTTTAATCCATAAATATATCTTATTAAGATCAGCATCATCTTTCTTTTTATATAATATTTTCTTATTATAATATTTATTAATATTATCAAAATTAGATATACCAAGATAATCAAGTAAATCCAATGCATTCTGTGTATAAGAAGAACTATCTTTTAAAGTAATCCATTTTCTTTTACTCATTTCATTTATACAAAAAGTATTTAAATATTTATTAATTTCTTTTCCATTATCAAAATTACTATTCAAATAATCATATATTCTCTTTTTAGATTCAACATAAAATATCAAATTAACATCAATATCTGTAATTAAACTGATACCAAGCATTAATTCTTCTGATATATTAGTTTTACCACATAATATTTCATTCATATGCTTAGTAGAAATACCAAGTCTTTCTGCAAAATCAGTTTGTGATACTTTATAAAATTCTAAATAATCTCTTAACATACTCCCAAATCCTTGCATTATCTATCCCTCCCCATAATGCCTATCATCAATTTTAATAAATTCTATTGAAGTTATTTCTAAACTATTATAAGGATACTTACCTAAAGGCTTCATAAATAATCTAAATTTACTATTAACATGAGCAGTATAATATTCTTTAAGATTACCTTTTTTCTTTTCTATTCGATAAATATCTTTATAAGGGCTACACAATAATTCTTGAAAGTTCTTACTATTTAATATTACATTTTTAATATTATTTATTCTCTCTTGTTCTCTTATCATGTGTTTATTAATAATAATTTTTCTATAATCTTTTTTATAATTAGAGCTTTCTTCTATAACCATGTGTCCCTCCTTATACATATTATAACCCACAAAGTAATAATATGCAAGCAAAATTACAAAAAAAGAATAACAATCAACGTTATTCTCAAATTATTTAAACAAAGATTTATAAACATCTTCATAATCTTCAACTAATATAATATTAAGATTATCTCTTACCTCACTAGGAAGTAAAGAAAATTCCTTGGAAGACTCGAGAGGTAAATAAACAGTATCAATACCATTCGTAGTAGCGGCAATCAATTTTTCCTTAAGGCCTCCTACTGGAAGTATCTTTCCTCTTAGCGTAATCTCTCCTGTCATAGAAACATTATTAGGAATAATCTTATTCTTAAGTAAACTAAGTATAGCAGTAACAATAGTAACCCCCGCAGAAGGACCATCTTTAGGAATACTTCCCTCCTCAATATGAAAGTGAAAATCTACTTCTTCAAATATTTTATAATCTATTTTAAACATCGTATTATTAGCCTTAATATAACTAAGAGCAATATAAATACTTTCTTTAATAACATCTCCTAAAGCACCAGTCAAAGTAACATTACCCTTACCAGGATATAAAGTACAAGTAACTTTAAGAATATTACCACCATACATTGTATAAGCAAGACCATTAACAATACCGGTCTTAGTATTAGTATCATTAATAGTAATATTATATTTAGTAGCCCCTAAATAAGCTTCAACATCACCATTATCAATAACAATCTTACTACTCTTATCATTATTAATAATAGCCTTTCTAATAATAGAATCAATCTGTCTATATAAATCTCTAGCCCCTGCCTCTTTAGTATAATAAGTAATAATTTTCTGAATAGCAGAGTCAGTAAATTTAATATTCTTAACCTTATATTCATTAAGTAAATCAGGAATTAAATGATATTTAGCAATATTAAGTTTTTCATATATTGTATAACTAGATAACTCAATAATCTCTAGTCTATCAAGTAAAGGGGCAGGTATACCACCAATATTATTTGCCGTAAGTATAAACATAACATTAGATAAATCAAATTCTTCTTCAATATAGTTATCACAAAACTTATCATTCTGTTCCTTATCAAGAATCTCAAGAAGTGCACTAGCAGGATCACCCTTATAATCCTTAGTAAGCTTATCAACCTCATCAATTAAAAATACCGGATTAGAAGTATTAGCCTTCTTCATTTGTTGAATAATCTTACCAGGAGAAGCTCCTACATAAGTTCTTCTATGACCTAATATTTCTGCTTCATCATTAATACCGCCAAGAGATACCTTAACAAAATCCTTATTCAAAGCCTTAGCAATACTACTAGCCAGTGAAGTCTTACCAACACCAGGAGGACCCACTAAACATATAATAGGACTATTTGAAGTATTAGTCTTTTTCTTTACTGCTATATATTCAATAATTCTCTTCTTAACACTCTCTAAACCAAAATGCGAATTATTAAGAACCTCAGTAATCTTTTTAACATCAGTATTATCTTTAGATAACTTATTCCAAGGTAAGCAAAGAAGCCAATCAATATAAGTTCTAATAGTGGTAACCTCAGGAGAAGCACTACTAGTAAGAGAATATCTATCAATCTCTTCATTAAGTCTCTTAATAATGCTTTCAGGTAAATCAAGACTATTCATCTTATTTCTAATCTTATCAATGTCAGTATCTTTTAAATCAACTTCCCCTAGTTCTTCTTTAATAAGTTTAATCTTCTCTCTAAGTATATATTCTTTTTGTTCTTCTTCAAGTTTAACCTTTAAATTATCTTCAATTTCATTCTCTAATCTAACTGTCTCAATCTCTTTAGACAAATCTAAAGTAATTTCTCTAATTCTATTCATAGGATTAGTAATACTAACATACTTTAATACTTCATTATATTCAAGAGGTAACTCAGAGACAATAATATCAGATAACTTACTAATATTCTTAACCTCAGTAATTCTACCAATAACAGTATTAGACATATAAGGAGATATATCAATATACTCATCTAATTTACGATACAAAACTCTTCTTAAAGCAGAAGCTTCTACTTCATTATAATCATATTCCTTAGTAGAAATAACAAATGCTGACAAAAAATCATTATTATTATTAATACTAACAATTTCTACTCTATCAATACCAGTCATAACTACTCTAGTAATACCATTAGGTAAATCAATCTTTGATTTAATCTTACCTAATATTCCAATATCCGGTAAAGTATTATAGTCAGGTTCTTCTTCTAACGGATCATTTAAATTAATCAAAAGAACATAACCATCATAATTACTTTCTGCTATATTAAGTATTTTTTTATCAATATCATTGCTAAATTCAAGTCTAATATCATTAAATGGAAGTAGTACCACATCTCTAAGATATAATATAGGTAGATTAGTCTGAGTCATTTTATCTCCTCCTGATAGAAAAAATATCCCTCATAAATAATATTTTTATAAGAGATACATCACTTCCTTTTCTTGATTATATATAATAACAACAAAATAAAAATATATCAACCCTTTTTTACATTTTTTTTAATTTTTTAATTGAAAAGAGACCAAATTTCTTGGCCCCAAACAACTATTCTTCTTCTAAAGAAGAATCTTCTATAGTATCCTTTTTACGATTAGGATTAGAAGTAAGAAAAGTAACTTTCTCTGCTACTATCTCAGTCTTTTTTCTCTTAACTCCATCAGGAGATTCAATAATTCTTGTTTGAACTCTACCTTTAACACCAATCATGTCGCCAGTGTTACAATACTCACTAGTAGATTCTGCAACTGCAGACCATAAAGTACAATCTAAAAAGTCAGTATCATATTCACCATTAACATTCTTATAGTTTCTTGGTACCGCAAGAGTTAAAGTAGCATATTTCTTACCATTTTCCGTAACCTTTGTTTCAGGTGCTCTAGCAATTCTTCCTACTAAAACTATTTGATTAACCATAATTCCCTCCTTTCGCCATCACTATACCAAAAAAGAGAGATTATTTGCAAATTTTTAAAACATAATTTTCCCCTATAAAAAAATAGGGAAAATCATCGTTTCTCGGCCAGAAAAGAATTTTTTCCCTAAAAAAATATTTCTCAAAAACATCTTTTAAAATTTTACTAACTTTACATAAATTTTACATTTTTTCATTAATTTCTTTAATAATTGAATCAGAAATAGCCTTTGCTAAAGCATCTTGCTCTTCTTTTAAAGTATTAACATCAGTACTATTAGATATATAACCAAGTTCTAATAAGTAAGATTCATTACCAATATTACTATCATAGTAGGGATTAACTCCTACCTTATCAGGATTGCTACTATCAACATAAGCACCAGTCATAAAGCCTCCCGTTTCTCTAATCATATATAAATAATTAGATTTAGTAGTAACATTATAATGTTTATAATTTTTTTCATCATATCCATCAATTGCAGACTTAACTTCACTCTCAGTAAAGTTATGAGTATAAATCCCATCAAACTTCTTATATAATCTATTTGAAGAGTATCCTAAGCTAGTATTACTAGTAATATTATTTACTATATCTTTAGCTAAATCATAATTAATATCACTAGGAGTATATAATTCAATTCCCTTTACTTTAGAAGAACCACTCTTATTAATATGAATAGAGAAAGTATATTTACTTTTAACCTCATTAGGAATAACCGCCCTACCACCTTTATTATACTCATCCATAACATGATTTTTATCAATATCACCTTCATCATGAGTTAATTTAACAGTAATACCAGCCTTCTCTAAATTACTTTTAACTTTCTTACTAATATCCATAGTAAAATCAGTTTCTTTATAATTGCCAGAAGCACCTCCACCATCCATACCACCATGACCTGGATCAATAGTAACATCATAATTCTTATTCTTACTATTATTCTTTTTAACAACAAATTCTAAAGTATTATATTCATTATTAGAATCAATAGTAATTATATTATTATATTTAGATAAAGTATAATAAACAGTTTTCTTATACTTAGTATCATTCTTAATACCATAATATTTAATAATAGGCTTTTCACTATCATCACTATTAGGATAAGTAGCCTTAAGCACTAAATAATAAGTACCAATATCTAAATTATCTAAATATAAACCATCATTAATAAGATTAGAAATATAATAATTAATCTTACCACCATCAGTATCAGAAGTAATTTCTATATCTTTATCCTCACCATTATATAAAGTAAGACATAAACTATCATAATTCTTATCTTTAATGTCAATATTACCTTCTATATTAAAATGATTACCATAAACATAATATTTAGAAGCATTACTAACCTCTTCTTCTAAATTAAGTTTGGGTACTTTACTTTTAATATAATTAACATATACAAAATAACCACCGCACCCCAAAATAACAATTACAAATAAAAATCCTAGTATTTTTTTCATCTATTTATCTCCTATATTAATAGCAAGTAGTCTATTAAGTTCTACTGCATACTCTGTTGGTAATTCCTCTCTAAATGCTGATATAAATCCCATAATAATAAGCTCTTTAGCCTTATCCTCATCAAGCCCCCTACTCATCAAATAAAATAACTTATCTTCACTAATCTTTGATACTGTTGCCTCATGTTCCATAAAGGAACTATTATTATTAACAATATTAGTAGGAATAGTATCACTCTTAGATTTATCATCAAGAATCAAAGTATCACATTTAACTGAAGCCTTTGAGCCAATTGCATTCTTCGTAATTTTAACAGTACCTCTATAAGTAGCATTACCACCACCTGATGCAATAGATTTAGATATAATATTACTCTTTGTATATTTACCCAAATGAATCATTTTAGCACCAGAATCTTGTATCTGACCACTACCAGCAGCAGCAACACTAATACAAGTACCCTTCGCATAATCACCTTTTAAAATACAAGCAGGATATTTCATATTAGTCTTAGAACCAACATTACCATCAATCCATTCCATTAAACCATTCTCTTCAACGATAGCCCTTTTAGTAACTAAGTTATATACATCCGTAGACCAATTCTGTACAGTACTATATCTACACTTACTATTCTTACCAACAAATATTTCAACTACTGCTGCATGAAGAGAATCCTCTGTATAAGTAGGAGCAGTACATCCCTCCATATAATGAACACTACTATTATCATCTACGATAATAAGTGTTCTTTCAAACTGACCCATATTTTTACTATTAATTCTAAAATAACTCTGAAGAGGTCTATCAAGTTCCGTATTAGGAGGAATATAAATAAAAGTTCCTCCACTCCATACAGCACCATTTAAAGCTGTAAATTTATTTTCATTATATTTAACTAAAGTATTAAAGTATTTTTTAAATAATTCAGGATACTCTCTTAAAGCACTATCAGTATCCATAAAGATAACATTCTTTTTCTTTAACTCCTCATTCATATTATGATAAATAACTTCGCTATCATATTGAGCCCCCATACCATCTAAGTATTTTGCTTCAGCAGAGATAACACCCAAATCATCAAAAATATTTCTAACATCACAAGAAATATTATTCCAATTATCTGTTAAATTATTCTCTCTCTCTTTATAATAAGTAATATTATCATAATCAATATCAAGTTTAGGTCCAAAATTAGGATTATTACTCTTTAAAAAAGCATCAAGAGATCTAAGTCTAAAATCAAGCATCCATTTAGGTTCTCCCTTAATACTAGATATTTTTTCTACTACTTCTTTAGTTAATTTCATCTATATCACCTTGCACCCTTATTATATAAAATAAAATCCAATAAGTAAAGAAAAAAACTATCTATTTACAATAAATAGACAGTTTAATTACTTATATTAGACCTACTACTAAAACCATTCATATAATAATCAGGAATTTTACCCTGTACAACTTTCATAGCGATAGGAATACTAGCATCAATATTAATTTCTTCACTAATAATAGGTAAAATAATCCTCGTATCAACTTTAACATCAATCATTAATTTAATTAAAGCATTATTAATACCATATTCTGTAACATCCGTAGAAAATCCAGTAACAACATCTCCAACTAAAGATAACTTAACTGGAATCTTAGGGCCAAGATTATATAGAAGACTAGAACCAGTAACCATACCAAAAGGAATATAAGTAATAATACCCTTATCAAGCAAATCCATATCATAAGCATCTAAACTATTAAGAGGAAGTTCTAACATATCAATCTTTCCTTCTTCAATAGCCCTAAGATTAAGTTCAATTAAACTAGTCATAGTACTAAGTATTTTAGAAGAATTCTTACTATTAAAATCAATTAAAACAATTTCCCCTTTATCATTATAAACAATATCAAAAATATCATCAGCCCATGAATCACTCATCTGTTTAGTAATAGCCTTATTAATAACTAAAACAGTAAGTTTCCTAGTTTCAGCCTCAGCATAAGCCATAAGTACATCTCTGGATTTATTAGAATAATAATTAATAAATATAATAACAAATAATACCAGAAATATAAAAATAACAATAATAGTATTAATAACTTTACTTTTTTTCCTTTTCTTATTCTTCAGTAACATTCTCATACTAAATTATATGAAATAACCCTATTTAAAAGAAATAAAACCTCCAGTAATACTCAAAGTATCATATCCAAAAGCATTAAGTCTCTTACTAATCTCTAAACTTTGTTTGCCCTCTTCACAATAAAGATAATATCTCTTATTCTTATTTAAATAATGAGAATAATTATTAAGTAAATTATAATAAGGTATATTAATAGCATTCTTAACATGAGAAATACTATATGAATAATTATCTCTAATATCAATAATAATAGGACTACTAATTTTCTTTAATTCATAAATAGAAATCGTATTCATATCACACCTCACTATAATATATACTAAATATAAATAAGTGAAAAGTAAAATAGTACAAATTTTTCATACCTTTCACTAAAAGCCAAAGTCTTTTAGTGTTACTTCTAGCCTGTAGTCTAGAAGTAAAAATTATAAAATATGTATTGGTGTGAAATACTTTCTAACTAAAATATTCTCCAAAGAAAAAAACTTAAGAATAATCTTAAGTAATTATAAACTAAGTAATTTTTTAGCTGTCCTAACCATTTGAGCAGAATATCCCATCTCGTTATCATACCAAGAAATAACTTTAACCATTTGTTTACCATCATGTTCTATTACTTTAGTTAAAGATAAATCTGCTAGTGCACCACAAGTAGTACCAATAACATCAGAAGAAACAATTGGATCAGTAGTAGTAACTAAAGTCTCACTAGCATTATTTATAAATGCACTATTAATTTCTTCTACTGTAACTTTCTCAGTAAGTTCTAAAGATAAATCAACTAAGCTACCATCAGATACTGGTACCCTAATAGCACCACCACTAAGTTTACCATCTAAACTTGGAATTACTTTACCAATTGCAATAGCAGCCCCAGTAGAAGTAGGAACAATATTCATTGCACATGCTCTGCCTCTTCTTTCTTTAATACCTTTTTTATGTGAAACATCTAAAGTAACTTGATCATTAGTATAAGCATGAATTGTAGTCATAAATCCTCTTTCAATACCAAAATTATCATCAAGTACTTTAACAATTGGTGCTAAACAATTAGTAGTACAAGAAGCTGCTGATACAATAACATCATCACTAGTTAATATATCATCATTAACATTATAAACAACAGTCTTCATATCTCCCTTACCAGGAGCACTAATAAGTACTTTCTTAGCACCTGCCAAAATATGTTTATTAGCATCTTCCTTCTTAGTAAACTTACCAGTACATTCAAATACTAAATCAATGCCAAGTTCTCCCCACGGAAGATTACTAGGATCCATCTCACTATATACTCTAGTTTTCTTACCATCAACAATAATATCTTCTTCATCAAAAGTAATATCTTTATCATAAGTTCTATGATTAGTATCATATCTAAGTAAATAAGCAAGTTCTTCACTACTAGATAAATCATTAATAGCTACTACATCAAAGAAATCATCCTCTTTCATTAATCTATATACTAATCTACCAATTCTACCAAAACCATTTATTGCTATTTTCATTTCTATCATCTCCTAAATATATTATATATTATTTTATCCAAAATATAAAATATTTTCTTTCCTACTTTACACTTTTTTGATACTTTAATAACCTAAATATCATGCAAACACTTATTAATACCATTACCAATAATCATAGAAAGTTTATCAATAACAAAATCAACTTCTTTAGGAGTAACAATGAAATTATAATTAACAGATGCAAGAACCTCCTCAATTAAACTTTTCTTATCAGTATCAGACAATTCTCCTATCATACCAAGAATATCTCTTTTCTCTTCTAAATTTAAATCCTTATCTTTTATTTTATCTACATAATTACTTCTACTAAAAATAAGTTTGTTTTTACTTTGATTATCTTTAATATAAGAAATATGTTTGAATAAATAATTAATAGTATCATATACAATAACAGAAGCCTCTACTACTGTAGGAACCCCAATAGCAATAACAGGAATACCCATAGTATCATAACTAATTTCTTTTCTCATATTACCAACACCACTACCAGGATGAATACCAGTATCAGTAATTTGAATACTTTTATTGACTCTATCCATACTGCCAGCAGCAAGAGCATCAACTACTACTACCATATTCGGCTTAACTTCATTAATAACAGCCTTAATATAATCACCAGTCTCTATCCCAGTACATGCCATAACACCTGGACAAAAACCAGCTACTTCTTTAATACCTTCACTAATATCTTCACCAAGTACAAATAAATGTCTAGTAATAATTAAATTATCAATAACTTTAGGTCCCAAACTATCGGGAGTACTCTTATCATTACCAAGACCAATAACAAGAATATTATTATTATCACCAACAAAATCATTAAACACTTTAATAAAAATTTCCTCTATCCTATCACAATTTTCTTTATCTGTAGCATCATTAAATAAAATAGTAACATACTTACCCTTCTTTCTATTAATAAGTTTACTACTTTCATCATCAATATTAACACTAGTAACAGAAATATTTCCGTAATTCTCTGTTTTAGTATCAATATAATTATCATTATCAGTAATACTTTCAAGTATCAAATCAGTCCTAATATTATACTTGTTTAAGTCAATTTCATGTCCCATATCTATCACCAGTAATATTTTTTACAAAAAACACTAAAAATATTTGCTTTTTCTATAATTTTTTGGTAAAATTATAATTAGTTTTGGAAGGAGATGAATTTTTATGGCAAATG
>OIYV01000342.1_pt1 | contig 29304 bp, 35 predicted proteins | sample 1588251 | NCBI WGS metagenome assembly OIYV01 (sample SAMN03283282) | human gut metagenome | biome: human-associated habitat; material: feces | host: Homo sapiens | place: Peru | collected 2012
CTCTCGCTTGTGAATCGAAGTTGCAAGGAAAGTTTGCTGGATGCGATTGCTCTAATTATCAATTATTTAGGTGCTCCTCTTGGGGAAGCTTTTATAGGTTAGTAGATAAGCTAAAACATTGATAATTAACTATTTATAGGGGCGAAAGAATAATTCTAATACGCTATTTAATGTCTAAATATTCCCTCAAAACACTCAAAAAATCATTCGAAAGCGCTTTTTTTTACTAAAAATAAATATATTTATCACCAAAAACTCGGTATTATTAAATAAAATTATTACCTTTGCAAGCGAATAACAAATAAATGTATATACTTGTTCAATTATGGAAATAGAAAAAAGACCAAAATCAGAAGTTAATCTTCGCAAGCTCATGCAGAAGATGGGATTAGGCACAAACGCATTTGCCGAAGCCTGCGGTATGAGTTCGCAGTCGATGGCACAATTCTTGCGCAACAAATCGCTAACAACAGCGTCTATATACCGCATAGCAATGGCTCTCGATATAGACCCTCGCGACATGTTCTTCCCAACCGACAAGGAAGAAACAACATTATCTTTTTCCAACAAAGAGAAAGAGGAGGGGAAAGATTCCGATTCAACAAATACGGAAGCTATCGACATTAAAAATACCGTTGTTCAGATTCCCGACGCAGAGCCTGCAGTTAACACCACCACCTTCTGCCCTCATTGTGGCGCAAAGGTTCGCGTCGGTGTGGTGCTCCTGCCCGAAGAATGAAAATCCTACGGCAAGCGCTTTGTGCCTACCGTGGGAAATGTTAAAGCCTCCGTGTGCCTGTCTACCTTTAAGTCTCCATTTCACCGCTGTCGCCAGGGTGTGAGCCATTATCGGATAAACCGGATGACGGGAGCCTTCACATGGAGAAGACTAATGATATGAAAAACACATCTGTTTCTTTAGGTTCATCCGGTAATAAAAAAAATATAAACCTACAAAAGTACTAACGTATAAAAATATCAAAGTATGAAAAAGATTTTCAGTTTTTTGCTCATGACAGCCATGTTGCTTGCTGTGGGCGCGAGTGTGACGAGCTGTAGTAGTGGTGACGATGGTGAGGAGGAATATGTGCCAGTTGAATCGCCGTATGCAAAAATTCTCAAAGAGAAGCCCGTGCATCAGTTGTCTTATACCCATACCTATAGCATGGGATCGTTCGGACTTGAAAGCGACCCAATGGTAGGTAATTACAAAACCGACTACTACACTATCAGTTTTATCGTCTACAATGCCCCTGCTGACGACATGTATGACGGCCGTTATCAGATTGCAGAAGTCAGCGGTTCGGTATGGGGATGGAAGGAGCAGTGGCGACCCGAATACAAGAAGCACGAACTAAGCACTTGGAAGAACAACCAGCCCGTAAAAGGAGCTTGGGCAGAGATAAAAACTCTTGATAAGGGCGACGAATACGGAAGAAAGACGTTCCGTGTGACGCTACACGTTGACGAAATGACGGAAAAGAACGGCGACTATGCCCGCAATATCAACATATCGTTTACAGGCCGCGATACAGGACCGATGTTAACATACTAAAGACAAGTTCTTGCAAGAACCAAAAAAATATTGTACCTTTGCAAAGTATTTTATTAGAAAACATATTCTGTAAAGTATTTAAAATGTTATTGCCGCTCTGGGTCCGCGAAGATGGAGAGCGGTTTTTTTTGTGTTTTTAGTGTTTTTATTCTTTATTCTTGCCAACATTGGCACTCGAAAGCTCGGCGTTTCTTTAAACCTTCTAAAGGTTTACCATTTGCATAAATCCAGCGGCTAAACTGGTTTAGAATAGCCTCGTCTGTAGCTGACTGAAGAATGAGTCGATAGAGTGTAGACTTACGGAAGGTTGCGATACCAAGGTTAAAACAGAAATCTACACAGGCATCGAAACGTCCTTGGGTTTTAGTAATCTCCTTTGATGCCGAGAGGAATATCTCAATCGGCTTCAAGTCGTCCAATAACCATTGTTCTGCCTGCTCTTTAGTACAGAACGTTTCAGGAGTAACATGCTTAGTATGTCCATAACCGCAAGTCCACACTCCTGCAGGACATCGGTAAGCTTTTGATTTGTAGCCTTCAAATTCCTTTATTTTTTCAATTAATCTGTTGCTTGCTTTCATAATTTCAATGTTTACTATTAAATGTCAAATCCCTATAAAACAAAAAGTAAGTAATTAATTATGTTATATAACTAATATCAAAATCTTTAAGTTTCGAATAATTTATTTGTCTCATAACTTATAATTTATTAATAACTAGATATATGATATTATAATACTAGGAAATGATGTTATTACAGCAGTACATGACCTATTATTATAAATTATATCTCTATCAATGCTTATTGTAATTCTAAAATTGTTGGTGTCTGTTAAAATGTATTCTGCAAATTTATACCTTAGACTATTTAATGGTAAATTTCTAGTAGCGATTAAGCTACCATCTTGTTTGGCAATTATCCTACAAGGAACTATACCTTGTATGTCAATCATTTGGTCTGCTATGATTTTAGAAATTCCAAAGGTAAAAGCACTATTGTCGTCTGCTTTGGTCCTAGCATCAACCCTTAATTTTTTAATTTCATTGCCATTAACAACGTTAGTTATTTCTAGCCAATCTCCAAATTGAACTTCACTGCCTTTCTTAAAAATAATTCTCTTAAATACTTTGCCAAGTTCATCATTCTGTCTGCCATAAGCAGTTTGTTCTATAGTTGTATAACCAGCACTGTCTTGTGTAGTGGAAGCAAGCGTGAGCAATGTATATGCACCTGTAGAACCATCAGGTCTACCAAGAGTACACCAAGGATATACTCCTGTCTGTAAGGCATTATTCATATTACTTTCGCCGTATGTTGGCAAATTATTCCTTGCAGCATTAGCAGTAGATTCAATAGAAGCTACCTTGTTAATCTGCTGTTTATCCCAAGGAGTGACAACACCTTCAGTACCCTTAAACTCAGAATTAGCAGCCTTAGCATCATTAAGAGGAATTATCTTATATACAGGCTTCAAACTAAGTTTGCCTACAACGAACAAATCACCAACATTCGCCCCCTCTGCGCCTACAAGACTTGTAATCGAAGAGTTGATATTGATGCGTGTTTCTGAAGATGGCAGCTTGCCACTACTATCGGCTATAACGTAGAAGTTAAGGCTATTATTAGCCACCTTAGCATACTTAATACCTAAGCTCGCCACGCTTTCAGTAGTAAGATTAATAGAACCTGTCAATGGAATTGTTCCCTTGGCTGGCAGATATGCTGCATCTGCTTGTTCCTTGAACTTTTTTAGCCCATCTAAATCTAAATATTTTGTCATATATGTTATGTTTGGAGATGTACATAGAGATTAATGATATAATCCCTATGTACGTAATGTATTAATTAAATAAAGCTTGTATTTCCTCCTCGGTTATACTTGTAGCTACACTACCATCAGCCATGAGGACTTGCTGACTTGTACCACCAGTCTTAACAATCTTAGGCGAAGTAACAGACATACCTGTAATACTAGTTTTACTCCCAGTAAGTGTCCAATCTAGATTATTAATATTTCCTATTGCTCCTAGACGGTAGGAGTAGGCATTAACAACTATACCATCTATATTGACTTTAACCACTTCATCTATTGCACCAGTAGAATTAGCGTGTTGTAATATAATATCTGATGTACCTCTTTCTCCAGTTGCATATATCTTGTTTTTACTTGGTTCATCAGCAGTATTAGAATTAACAATAAGTACAGGAGTATTAACACCTAATGTAAATTCTCCCGTATCATTATCTGCTTTATCATTTATTATATTTTTAAGAGTATCTAAGTCACGTTTATCTTCTTCTGACATTAATCCTGGAAGGTCACTTGTAGCATTTGGCATATCAACAGTTACACCATAACCTCCAACTCCACCACTTTTATCATTTGTGTTTAATGTCATACGCAAAAATGTGCCCTCTGAGCCACTATTAGGACTATTGTCAAAGATTATACTCACTATATTTGATTGATAGAGAGTATTTGCATCACTCCTTTTAAGATACTCTGACAAGTCTATATTAGCTTTATATTCTCCAAGCTGCTCCCATTTGCTTGCATCATAGGTCTGGGATGTGTCTCCTGTATAGATATACTCCTTATAGACATTCTGTGATGATGTAGTGGAAGCTGCCACCATATAGATGTGCTTCTTGATACCTGTGGTAGGAAGAGCTGTTACTACTTCTGCTACAGTGGTATCAAGGTTGCCAAGTTGGGTTAATGGTACATATCCGTTACCATCAAGAGTAGCTACACCATTCCTTTTACCTTTCAAGCTATTAGGAATGGTAGCATCACTAACTTTTTTAATCTCTGCCTTAATCTTTGTAACTAAAGTATTAAGACCCTCTAAACTTAAAAATTTTGTCACAATTTAAACTATTTAAAAAAATTTTCTATTTCTGTTATTGTTACTTCCTCTGATGGCACTCCTTTGCTCTCTACATATTTCTGTATTCCACTTAGAGCATCTGAAGAGAGAGATGTGTATGTTACCGAACCTGGAGCCAAATTTGCAGAGAGGTCTATCCAATCTCCGAATGTATATGCACCACTTCCCTGCGAATTTTTACGGATATACACTTTACCAATAGCCGTTCCTGTTGTTCCTATGGCTATCTGCGTAGATATATATTGCTTATAAACGGCTGTTGTCGTTCTTAAAGTTTGTATGGTAAACGTTTCCCCTGTGATAGGAATGTTTGCAGTTACGTTTGGATATATGCCGCTCGTTAAGGCTTTATTAGCATCGTTGATTGCAATACCTTTGAAAGACAATAATGATTTTGTATCATATTCTGTTATCTCTTTAATGTGTTGTAACCAATCTTGGTACGTTCCCTCGAAGCCTTGGCTTAGTGCTGCTTGGTATGCCGACTCGCCTCGAAAGTCGAAGCCTTTGATTTGGAAACATTGCTTACCGTTGCCTGTGTCTCGGATGAGCAATATCACATCATCGCTTTTCAATTTGTCTACGACTTGAAGCTGCGTGACATTTAAAATTTTCTCTTCTTCCATAATATTTTTTGTTTTAATTTTTAGAATAGCGGAATTACCAAAGGAACCTCTGATTTTATTATCTCGTAGCCAAGATTATCGTTGGCAGGATAGTCGTTAGAGAGCTGAGGAGGTGCAAAGAGTACATCTTCGTAGCGATAACCTTCCATGCCATTGATAGTGTCACCAGGAAAAGAATTATCGTGCGTGTCGCTATATGCTGCATGCTCCCAGTTGTAAGTGTGCACCGAGTCACCAAATTGAACATTTTTGCTTGTCGGCTCAAAATCGCTCGCATTGTCAACATACCACATTAATACGTCTTCATTGCCCCATTTCTCGACCGAGGAAGTGAGGTGAAGAGCCTGTCCTGGCATAAGCAAGAGCATACGACCTCTTCGACCATTACAAACGAAGCATCCATGCTTGTATCGACCATCATTGTAAGATGGTTTGGGCGAACCTTCAGGCAATACCTTGGAATTAGTATCACTTTCGTAGTTTTTTGTGAAAGCGATACGAGGGTCTGCGTAGACAACAGTTATAGCATCGTGCAATATCTGATAAGGCTTTAGACCTCCCCAATCAGAGTTTGCTTCAGAATCTCGGTATCTCAATCTGCTTGCTGTTGCCCACTTAGAGACTACAGGGTTATATTTTGAGAATATGGTAAGCTTAACTCCTGACTCTTTTAGTCCTGCTACGGTTGTTTCGTTGCCATCCGAATTGATACATGGAACGTCATAAACCATTGGCAGGAGAACGAATTGCATTTTACTACCAGTATCATACGATTCTGTGCCTGTGTACGTTCCAACTGCGATAGACTTATTCTGCTTCAAGTCGCATACGATAGGGAAAAGGTCGGCTTTAACAGGCTCGGCAGTATTCTCTATCAATATACCTTTCAGATACATGTCGCCATCTATGATAGTCCGTTCGGCACTAAGGCGAATAGTTTCAGCGTCAAGGTCTATGCCTGCTCGCTTATACTTATCCTTGAAGGCTACGTCTTGCTTTGCTTCCGTCCAGGCGGTGTTGGTAACTGCCTTTTCGAGTTTCGGTTGGCATATCTGCAATGCGCCTGCGCCATTCTGTGCATAAGCGAGGATGGAGATAGGCAGTGCAGTGTTCTTGCTATTAAGCGAGAAGTGATAGCATACCTTAGTCCATTCTTGGGGAACGGATGAAAACTGCATATAGCCAGACGTTGGAGAGTTACCATGTAGAGAGATGTAATTAGATATATACCCTACACTTTCATTCTCTGTCTGCATGTAGCCTTCGGCAAAGAACGCTCCGCTTTCCAGATTAATTGTACAGATTACGTTTTGCTTACTTTCAAGGTCTTTGCTGCGGACGTAGAATGAAAGCACATAGTCGGTGTGGGCTTCGAGCGGAATCTTGTATCGAAGAAGTGTGCCTGTCCTTCTGGCGGTGGTTGCTAAGTCTACGTTTGCTTCGCTCATACTGCAATTATCCTTAGCATTGTTAACGATAGTGCCAACCTGTGTAAGATTACCACCGACATTGAGATAGCGTGTGTTGTCGAGCATATTACCGTTGCGATATACATAATCTTCCTCGGCAAGAGTCCAGCCATTATACGAGTCAGCCTGCTCCAGCATAGGCTGCGATATGTAACCTTTAATGCGAGTACTCGAAAGCGGTTGGAAGAATAGTCGCACAGAGCAATACGGATAGTCGCCTTTAGCCTCGAAGGTATAGGAAATGAGCTGCCACACGTTTGCGGCATCGAGCATAACTTCTTGGTTTAGCAAGTCGCCTTTTGAAGCTGTTGCACTGTTGCCTGTTTGTGATGCCTGACTGTAAACTTGCAGGGTCAAAGGTATTGAAGTATCAGAAACCTTTGCCCAACATGAGATGGTGTATTTCTTTCCTATTACGATAGGGATATTATGACTTCCTCGGTCTATGTCGCCAACCTTACTGCCTTCCCACATCAGCTTAGAATAAAAAACTTGGTTTGTCGGATAGGAATACCAAACATTCTCATCGTTGAGACTATCATAACGCTCTATTGTTGCAAAAAGCGTTTGGAAGATATAGAATCCGCCATTTCTCATAAAGTCAGAATTAACGAGGAGATTACGCTTCTTCGCTGCTTCTTCTGTTACGCTAAGAGAGATTTCCCTTGCTGTCTGCTTAATTGCGCTGTTATATTCGGAAAAGCTCGCCTTATCCCTAACTTCTTCTGGCAGAGCGTCATATTTGTTACTAACTTCTGTGTATTTCCGCTCATAAAGCTTGGCAGTCTGAATAACAGAGCTATTGAATCTTGAAACATTAACGCTAAAGGCAATCTGACGAGAGAACGGGTTAGTACCATCGTTGAACGACACTACCACATATCCGCTCGTCTTGCTAACGTAGTTACCATTTACCGACTCTTTAGCTATACCAATGCCCTTCAAGATAATCTGTAAGCATTCCGAAGTCTTGCGGATAACTGCGTTATCGCTTCCAATCGTAAAGTTTAAACTGCCTGTTATGCTTGGTTGTTTAATGTCGGCAATAACATTCTTCCCTTCTCTTGCTATCCATATCTCTGCTGTCTGTACTGCCGAAGAACTGACAACACCATTATCGTTCGTGTCGAAGACCAAAGGCGCATTTTTGATGGTGACTTCGAGTGCATCCAAGCCATCTGTACCATCCGCACCATCAATTCCGTTCGTTCCGTCCTTACCAGCTGCACCTTGGTCGCCCTTAACACCGTCCGTAAGTACAGGCAGGTCAAGTGTTACCACGATGTCTTCATGGTCTGCCTCCTTAATAGTAGATTTCAGCTTAACAGAAGTAATCTGATATAGGTTGCCAATATCAGAGAGAGCCTTGTTAGGTAAGAGTTTGGTAGAGCTGCTTCCGTCCAATAAGGTATATTCCGCATATATCTGCACATCATCCAAATCCTCCAACTTATTGCCTGTGCGCTTGCGAAGTGTAAAGACAATATCGGTAGGAGTAGTGGTCTGGGTGGACGGATGACGAGTAATATAATCCACAGAAGGCACAATGTCGTACATTATCGTGATTGGGTCAACAATATTGTCGGGAGTGCCCTGGAATAGCTGGAAGTTTTCTGTATTGTGCATAACCTTCTCAGGAGAGATAATTGTAGTAATTATCTTCCATTGGAAAGGGTTCACAATCATGTTGTCGTCTGTATCCGATTTTCCTGTATAGTGAGGAGCACCTAACTTATGATACATCGTTATAGCAGGAGCGTTGTCGTTGTCTTTTGCACTATCCTCTGTAGAGGTAGACAGCTTAATCACGTTGCCATACTTTTTCCACTGAATTTGGTCACCCACCTGTACGATAACATCGAAAGGTGCTGGAGCGTCAGGCTTTTCACCATCGTAGCCATAGAATATTCTGTCTGCTATCTTGTTGCCGTTGTCATCCACATCCGTGCCTTCTTGCTCTGCAAACAATGAAGCGAGAGTTTGCATGCCTTCGTCCATAGTAACCTCGACCATGACGTTTCCCCATACGAGCTTTTTTTTCTGCTCGTTGGCAAATATCTTGTCAGAATAGGTAGGAATAGTGAGCAAGTTACCTTGGAACTCCTTGATGTTGCTAAGTATAACATAATCATAGAGCTTGCCATCCAACTTCTCCTGTCCTACGCCAACAACCATGCGCCAATAGTATCTGTTAGTAAAATTCTCATTCTTGACAGCCGCGACATTGAAGGTCTGACAGAGAGCCATCATGCCAACATGCCACCAGTTCATCGTCTTGGTCGTTCCATCGTCTGCAACCGCATAGCACTTATATGCGATTACCTTCTCTTTCGCTGCGTCATAGATATAGCTAACCTTAGCTATCTGTGAGCCAGCATTGCTAAAGATAGTCGTTCCGCCCGAATAGCTCACCTTGCGTATCTCTACGCTCGATGCAAACATCCTCGTTCTTGCGGTCAGATAATCTACAAAGAGGTGGCTCTTACCATCATCGCCCATATAAAGGTCGAAGCCTTGCGCTCCGATGATGGTTCTGTCAGAAGGTGTACTATTCTTGTCGTGTATTCGGTCAACGATAACATCACTCAGATTCGCATCGCCATTGCCATTCACATAGTTCTCGCCATTGCCTAAGCTCATTCCGTTGCGGAATATCTGCTTCTGTAGGAAAGTGACAACAGCTTTGGCAGTATCGTTGTGGAGCTTAGATATAGTGCGATCATCTACATATTTTGGTGTAGCTATCTGGTCGGTTGCGGTGGATGGAGTAGAATTGTCGGCAATACCGGAGATAGAGCCTTGATTCTCAAACTGCAATGCGCCACCTTGAAGTATACTGATAGCTTGAGCATAGAGCTGGCGAAACTTAGTGCCAGGCTTCATGGTAAGATCCTTGAGTAAGGTTACAATCTGACTCACATTGCTATACTCATACCATTCCGACTGCAGGTTGGATGATGCCAAGGCTTCGTCTGAAGACAAATAACCTGTTACTATCTCATAGCCTTTTTTCCAATCGCGTGGTGTAGTGCCATTGTCACCCGACGAGGTAAGGATGCCTTGCAGAAATATATAATAGTATTTCTCGTCACCAATCTGTTCCTCCTTCACGTTCTTGCCGTAGATGTCAATCTCTTCAGACGGGAAAACCACTTGTGCAGCTTTGCTCGAATCGAGTGAACGAGGAATGGCAACATATATATATTTCTCGCTGTGGGTGTTGAAGACAGTAGGTGCAGCCTGCAACTTCCATCTACGATAGTTGTGTCCGGCATCATAAGGTATGATGTCTTTGATATACACAAGTATTTGGGCACCGCTCACGCACGATGCCTGGATATAGTCGGGATTACCAAGAGCATTGCGCTCTATGAATAGCGCATTGCTCGAAATCCAATAGTCTTTAGCTGTTGCTTGTGTCATTTCTATTTTTGTATTATTATCATTGACAAAGATAGAAAAAAGCCATAAAGCCATACGGACATTAAAAAAGCGGAAGCACTCAAACAGCGTTCCGCTTTTTAATGTTTAATGTTTAGTGTATGATGGGCGAAGCATGAAGATCGAGCTCAACTGAGAACGAGAGAGAAAGCATATCGGTTTTCAGATTATCAATATAAGTTATCTCATCGTCAACGGATATAGTGCAAGGCACATATACATCATCCACAAGTAGCCACGCATGTTCCGACATCAAGAACTCATGCAGATACCATCGCTGCCACTCTTCGGTCAGAGGATCAGTCATATAGAGCCACGTTTCCTGATTATAGGCTTTGTGCGCTGCCGAGCGAGAAAATGAATTGAAAGTTTCTTGTCGGGTAGCAATATAGCGCGACGCTGTATATCCTATCTTCTTGCTATATGCTGCAGGGATGCTAACACTTTCAAGCATGCCGAAGGAATTGATAAATCGGAATATATGTCGATGTCCTGACTCAGATGCAGGCAAGGCATAGACGGATTGTGAGCCAATAGTCTGCAATCCTTCGGTGACAATGGTTTCTATCTTCGATTGCGGTTGCTCAAGGTCGTTGCTGTCAAGCAATGACTGTGGCTTGGCAAAATCTACAGGATAGGCAAATTCTTCGCCTACGAAAGCCAAATGAGGCGCAGTTGTAGGTTTGCGCGACAGTTTTGTGATATTCAAAAAACCGTTCGATTTCATTCGCTCTATATCCGAAGCGTAACCAAAGATGGTACTAAACACCTTGTCATCGTTAGGGTAAAGCACTTTGCCCTGATAAGAATGTACCTCACCATTTTGCATATACTCGTCGTAGGCTCCAATAGAGAATTTTACCAGTGGGAAAATTGTTTGGTCGGCTGCATAGGCATAACCATCACGGAATGTTCGCAGAGCCGACGATATGTCGATGCTGACCGTGGTGCTTACGGTTTCGGTCAATACGGGTGCCGACATTTTGATAGTGATATAGTTGCTGCCTGTGATACCACATCGAATTTCCAACACTACGCGGTGAAACGACAAGTTGCCTCCTGCCACTACATTTGGACCAATTTCAAAAGTTATAGGACTACCATTCAATATCGAGCCCGAAGAAAGTTTAATATATCGTGCCATATATATATAATAATAAGGTGTAAACGGAATTAAAGACTATACACAACGAGCTCTACCTTACCCAGACCATCTTTTGCGGTGATGTCGGCATTTACCTTGTTGATTAGGCATTTCTTGCCATCAATGATCCACCACTCTTTCCAGTGGTTCTGAATGTCGACAATCTGCGCTACGGAGCAAATACACTCTATGTGATATTTTTTACGGTTCAAGAGAAAGTAGATATAGTCAATCAAGCAAGTATCTACATAACCTCGATTTTTAATCAAAGGATCGTCAACCACCAATGGCGAACTTGCCCATTTTGGCTGCACCCAGGCGCGTGGCTTTAGTGAAAAACGCTCCTCGTTGCCGATGCCTGGCTCAACACCATTATAATCATACACGTTGCCATAGCAATCTACGCTATCCGTAGTCATAGCATATTCGCCTACAGTTGTGCGCCACTTCGAATTGCCGAAACCGTCATAGTCATAGTCATAGGCTTCATGGCTTGAGTCTACACCGCCACCGCGCATGATAGCGATAGATAATCCCCAATCATACGACTGTAGGGGCGAGTTACCGTCATCGGTGGATGAGGGGTCATAGCTCTCACGCAACGAGAGTTCTTCGGTAAGATAGAAGTCGGCAACCAACGACGATATAGGATTTTTTATGTACTGAGTAATAAACTCATGTTCCATATCTTCGTCGATAAAAGCGGCATAGATATTCTGCATATCTTTCTCATTAATTCCCACAACCATTTTGCCTTCAATGTCGGTGCCCGAAGTAGGTTGCTGGGTCGAGTCTGTGAAGCAGTCGGTAGAAGAGTTGGCATCAATGGTCTTATAGTAGTTAATATCTACCATTCCCACAGGCACAAAATCTGACTTCATCTCCACTACAAAGTCTTCGTTCAAGGTCGAGCAGTCGCCTATTTCCACTCCCTTGTATTGACCGACTTCAAACAATCGCGGTTTCATATCGTCAACTGACGAGAAATCAGAATCAATCTTCACACGATATTTGTTACCCGTCTGCAGGTCGATAAAGAGTTTCATCTGTCCGTTGTGTATCTGATGTATAATCTCGTCATACTTTAGGCTCGTCACGGTGCGGTCCTTGGGATATTCGATGTAGTCGTAGTCGGTATTATAGTCTTTGATAGCATTCTTGATATTGTCTTTTTGCTCTTTGCTTTCGCTCTCGGCAGAATAGCCTGCTCGCACACCAGTTATCTTCTCCGTTATTGGAACCATGGAGAGCATTTCGGCATGGAATGTGCGAGGAGCATCGCTCTGCTTGCGGAACACATCGCGGATGAGATAAGCCGTGACCTTCTTCTGCTCGTAGTCGTAATAAAACTTTATGCCGAACTGGTTTTCGAGCGAGCTGATTACATCCGACACCGACTCGGCAGGGAAATTCTGCTCGTTGGCATACATACGGAAGATGCTTGCATACATCTCGGCACTTGTGATAGTAGAGCGAGCAGTGATGCTGGCAATATTATTTCGACCTACGGTCTCGGTAGTAGAAGTGTCCGATAGTTTTTGTTTCACCTCTCGTTTCATTACTTTTGAGTCAGGGAAGCGAGCATCGGTAGATTCCACAATGTCGTAGATTACCGGATAATACGTTACCTGCTGCAACGACTTGTCGCGAGGATTATCAAGTTTCAGTTTACCGCCACAGCCACGCGACGATAACCATAGGTTTACATCATCAAACAAGTTGGCAACTTCTTTTTCATTATTCGCCTTTTTATGAAAAAAGCCCACTTTCACGTCCTTAGTGGTCTTGAGTCCAGCCTTCACAGCTTCGTCGGTTTCTTTATAGAGCTCACCATAATATAGTGGTTCTATGTTGTAGGCGCATTTGGTGGTAAAAAAAGCCAAACGGCGAAAATCGCCAATGGCTGTCAGAGCCTTGTTGTCGAACTGTACACCAAGATGTTCAAACAGGCAGTCGAGGAAGAACAATAGATAGAAGCATATACCCGATTGCGGACGGTCGGCTTCCAACGCCCATATCTTTCCTCTGTCTTCAAACATCTCACCCGGTTTATCTGCCGACTTGGATGTCTTCACCAATTCGTCCGAGGTTTCACCTTCGGCTGTTATGTCGTGATGACCATAACAGATACGGGCATTGCAAAAAGGTTTGGTAGGATAGGAGTCAGATACATTAATATAGGACTCCTCTATCTTAGGACACACCAAGCTTTTTCCGTCGGGATAAGTGCGAGTAACGTCCAAGGCTGCTTCATGAATAGTAGTGTTAGGAGTTTCCTCACATTTTGCAGGATATGAGAAGCCGAGAGCTTGAAGCGAGAATGTGCCAGTGGTGGTACTTGAACCTGCAGAGCCATACGATTGGTTCCCTTTTTTGCCTTGATACTTAATAATTATCTGAGTACTATAGTTCACAGCGACATTCACTTCGTCAATCTTCTCGCCTATCAAGAGCTGGTCGTGATATTTCTGCGGTATCGGCACCTCGTTGCACTTTAGGTCGCTTATGAGGTCGGAGAATGATTGTGTGCTTGCGTCGATACTTAACGAGAGTGCGTCTTTTAACTGCTCGTCTTCCTGTATTATAGCAGGACCTGACGCAAGAGGTACTCCGTCGGCGATAATCTGCATAGGCGTGTGCTCGTAGCTGACGGGGCGAATGTCGGAATTGGGGTCGTCGATATTACGCAGAAAATGGCGGTTGCCATTAAACGGCAGCTCTACGGGATAGGAGAACATCTCAACGTCGTTGAACAAAGGATTGCTCAACTCTACCGAGATAGAAAAGTCGTCGGGAATAGACAACGGCTTATTGTTGGCAAGTATAGTCAGTTTGCTGTTCATATTCTTTTAGGTTTACTATTTTTGCATCGTTGCAAAGAGTTATGTTAAAATTGCTTTGGCTATACACCACAGCGTCAATATATGCTTCTATCTTACGATATTTGCGAGCCACCACCGTACCGCCATAAGCCATACACTTCACGGGACCGTCGACAATAGCTTCACACATACAAGAGAGGTTGGAGTGTCCTAATGCTACTACTTTGCCTGCAAATATCTTTCCATACGAATAGTCGTATAGTGTTACCAGTGCGTTGTGTTTGGAATTATATACCTGTGAATGATCGTAAGCAGAGACTTTGCACTCCCCTAATATATAAGCATTGGAGTAACCAAACACTTTCACCACGTTCTTTGTGCCCGTTACAATCACAAGCACGAACTCTTGTGCGCTCCTGGGACATTCGTTAAGATAAATGCCCGCAGCATTCATATCGGCTTTAATGATAGGATATATCTTTGGCAATTGGGTTCGTATTATGTCGGCATACTTGCTATCCACCAAATCCTCCCAATTGGCACGCCATGTAGCCATTATCTGACTAATGTTGCCTGATTTTACCATTTGCTTATATCCTTCAGCACAAGCCTTGCGCTCATGGCAGGCTTCTATGCAGAGGTCTTTCAACATGTCAAAAGGATCTCTTTCCATTGTCTTATCGTTCTTCACTTTTTACTTTTTCCAAGATTGCCTCGAAGCCCTTTATCTCGTCCTCGCTCACAATGTCGCTGTATTCCTTGCGGAGCTTGGCTATGCGTTCTGTTAGACCTTTTACTCTTGCCTTGGTGCTGGGCTTATCCTTGCGGCAGATGTATTTTATGAGAGCGTCGGCTTCGGCTTTGTGCTTGGCTGCTGCGTCACGGGCTGCTTTCACTTCGGGGCGGTCGTTGGCTATCTTGTCGGCTACCGACTGGGCAAAGAGAGGGTCACGGGCGAGCGCCTTGTCATAGAAGGGACGGAACTGAGCGCGTAGATTCTGCGGTGGAACGTTGCACGCCTTCTCTATTCGGGCGATGTATTCGGGGTCGCCGGTGCGTGGGGATAGGCGAAGGTATGCCTCGCCAATTTCGCGGTCCACGTTGATGTAGATGCGAGGGAGGATGTCGCTTTCTATCTTCACGGCACGGGTGGCGAGAAGGGCAATCTCTTCTTCGGTGTAGATAGGTCGGCCAGCCTTCTCATTGGCTTCGGCCATGGTCTTGGCTTGCTCTGCCTTTGCTGCCATCTCATTGCGCAGGGAGCGCACGGTGTTGACTTGCTCTTGCAGACGTTCGGAGAGGAACGGTCGGAGCTGCATGAGGTTAGGCATGGTGGACGAGATGGTCTCGCCGTTGGGGTTGGCCACGATGCCGCCGTAGGTGAGAGGCTGCAAGGTGAGGTCGGGCTTTAGGTCGGGAAAGAGCGAGCGACGCGCTTCCTCAAGAGCCTTCTCCTTCTGCTGCTCGGCATAGAGAGCCTGTTCCTCACGGGTGGGGCGACCGACATGGCGCTTTATCTCCGTGCGAGAGGTCTGCATGGTTTGCAGATAGGTGAGGAGCTGACGCACACGACGATGGTAGTCGCGGAATCGTCGGCTCTCCTTTACGAACGACGTTGCCCGTGGATTCTGCTCAAGAAGAGTCAGACCGCGCTCGAAAGCTTCACGCTGGTCGGTGGTGAGCATACGAGCGGAGAGGGCAGGGGTTAGAATGCGGATTATTTCTTCCATAATGTTTTATTTTTAAGCCTTGCTGGGCCTTACTGGGCCTTTCTAAGCCTTTGTGGAAACTAATACAGCAGTGGCGATACAAATATTTTGCTGTCTGGCTGGTTGTTCTCGTAGCCTTTGCTTGTTGAGTCGGTGGTGTTGGTTGAGGGCTTGTCTGGGGTGTTGTTGGCAGCATCCGCTGCCTTGCGCATTTCCATGAGCCGGAGCACCGAGGTGCGTAGGGCGATGGCTTCGTTGTGGGCAGCGGCTCGGCGTGCCTTGTCAATAGTGAGAATTGTAGTGCGCTCTTCGAGGTGAGCCACCATCAAGCGACGTACCTTGCGAAGGAGTGGCTTGTCGTTAGGGTCGTCGGTGTGAAGCAGACGCTGCACCGTGTCCTCGCCAATAGCCTCGCTGATGTATTCGTCCTGGATGAAGTGGAGGTCGGGCAGAAGACGGATGAACTTCTCACGGCTCTCGTAGATGTCGAGATAATGCTGAAGGTCGGCACATGTGGCTATGAGGAGGTCGTGATGAAGGTAGTAGTAGGTGCTCTCTTTCCATAGATTCGTGATTTCCTCAATCTCGGACGTTTGTACACTTTCGTCGGTTTTCGGTACACTATTGTCGGTATTCGGTACGCTTTGGGCTGTTTCCTTAACACAATCCTTTGCCCAGCCTTCAAGCATTACGAGCATCTGATTGAGCGACACCATAGCCTCGCGCTTATAGCCCTGCACTCCCTTGTCGAGCAGGTCTTTTGATGCCATGCCGTAGTCGTCGCTTGAAGCCACGTTGATGCCGGTGCCGTTGATAGAGAGGGCCTGTGTGTAGGCGAAGCGCGACATGGCATCGTATGTCACCATGCGCTGTGCCATAAGCAGGAGTTGCATCCAGGGCTGCTGACTGTGCTCGCCGTTGCTGACTGCCTTGTAAAAGTCGTCGGGCGAAACGGTCTGATAATACTCGCACAATCGGTTGTAGAGCGAGTCACCCAATTTGTCGCGCAGAAAATCTTTCTCGCTGTTGTCGAGTATGCCTTGAAGATAACTGATCTCGTCGATGGCGTTGCTGGGGATGTGGAGCCGAAGCTCATTGATGGTTGATAGTATCATGCGAATTTTGAGTTTTGAATTTTGAATTATCGGCAAGCCGATTAGAAATTATCCATTTTTGAGTTGTCAGAACAGCGTGAGCTGCGCTTGCTCCAATTTGATGCGCTTACAAGCCTTGTCGTAATACTCCTTGTTGAGCTCAAAGCCGATGAAGTTGCGCTTCTCGCGGATAGCTGCAATGGCAGTGGTGCCGCTGCCCATACAGTTGTCCAAGATGATGTCGCTCTCGTTGGAATAGGTGCGAATGAGGTACTGAATAAGAGCTACGGGCTTTTGAGTAGGGTGCATATCAAGATTCTTTTCTTTGTCGAAGAACAATACAGATATAGGATATTTCTCTGTTGTTACTTCTTTTGAGTATGTCTCAATATTATAGTTGCCATAACAGACATTGCCCTTCGCATTTCCGCATTTATGCCCTCGAGAGTGAGAGGGGATGCCTTGTCTCATCTGCGGATTGTATGTAGGTTGCGCACGGTAGAACACAGCAATATCCTCATGGCTCCGCATAGGCATTCGCTTCGCATTGAGAAAGCCTGTAGGTCTATCCTTCTGCCAAATCAGATTGTACCGCCAAGTCTTAGGCTCTGCCATCATCAACTGTGCCGTAAACATTCCTTGACCGAAGAGAATAATAGGAGCGTTAGTTTTTGCTATTCGCCAGTATTCCTTGAATAGAGGCTCCATCGGGATAATGTTATCCCATCGTGCCTTTTCATTGCCTTTGTTCAGAACTTCATACGGCAAATCGCACACTATGCAATCCACGCTCCCGTCTGGAATCCTTTTCATCCCTTCCAGACAGTCTTCATTATATATTTTATTCAGTGCTATCATTCTCTATATCATTTGTTCGTTACTATTCCTGCTTCGTTACCCCCGTCTTCGAGTTATCCAGTGTGGTGAGCACTTCGCGGTCTATCTGCCACACCAGGTGCGGGTCCCACTTATTGAATTTGCTTATCACCTCCAAAGGTCGGAGCATGAGCTGCTGCAATGGGGCAAACTGGATTTGCTTTACGAGGAAACGCTCGCGGAGGTCGGTGCCGCCCGATGATGTAGCGTCACCTGGGGTGTTGCCTATGAGCTTTGAGTCCAAGCCCATGGCGAAGAAGATGATGGAAGATATTTCCTGAAGCTCGGTCTTCTCGGCTTGTGCTTGCGAGTTCGCCTTGCTCTCAATCTCCACAATCTCCCACGCCTTGTGCTCCTTGCCGTCCAATCCGGTGAACACGGCAGAGATAAGAGCCTGACCTGCGTTGTCGGGATTAGACAGCCAGCAATTGATGTCGGTGAACACTTCCTGCTGTATCTGTGCCATCGTCTTGCTCTTGTTCTCGCCCTGCTGGGTGTAGAGCTGCTTGAGATATTCCTGATGAATGTAGATCACGCGACCGATGATGTTGCTGTTGCGCTTGCGAGTGAGACGGTCGTCAACAATAGTAAAGGCATACTCAAAAATGCTTCCGGCAAAGATGCTGTGCCACATGGCATCGGCATAGTAAGGACCACCGAAGTCGCGTGGCGACATGATGAAGCGTGTGGGTCGGTTCTTGCGGCTCACACGCTGCTGACGTGCCTCACGCACATGGCGGTTGAGGTCAGCTACGGCTGTGTCGGCTGCAAGATAAGGCACGGCGGCAATGCAACGGTCGGTTTCGGTGAGTGTCTGCGTGGAGTCGAGCCACTGGTTAGACATATAGGCATAGTTGATGCGATACTGACTATCCATGCGCTCCAGTCGGGTGGTGAACACCGAGCGCGGTTTAATACCGACAATCTTCGGGTTCCATTGCGACGTAGGCACGGGGCGGCCATTCTCGTCCAACTGGCGTTGGTTGAGCTGCAACTCGCAGAAGCATTGCGACATGAGCGACATATCGCCTGCCATCTCAAGATAGGTGCGCATAAGGCCGTTGTTCTCGATAAACTCTTGCAGCTCCTTTTGGGTGCGCTCCCATTCCTCCAAGGCTGCCTTGAGCGACTTCATCTCTTCGCTGTCCTCACTCTCAGAATTGTTCACCAATTGTGAGAATTGATTATTCGACTCTGACGATTGATTCACCGAACGTGACGTTTGGTTTTCCGATTCTGACATTTGCTTTTCCTTAGCCTTTAGGTCAGCTATCTGTCCGCGGAGCAGAGTGCCAGCCGAGGCATAGGAGATAGACTTCTCGGTGATATTGCCACCGACATACTGCGTATAGTGATACTTGGGCGAAGGACCACGACCAACGAGAATTTTCTTCACGAACTCCACTCCCGCTGCCGGAAATGGCGACATCTTGGAAAGCAGATACACGAGGTTAGGCAGTCGGTTGCCCAATCCCCATTCCATGAATCCCAGTCCAGGCGTGCCTACACCTTCGGGTTTGGCTTTGTTCTCGCCGCCCGACGACCCGAACACGGCGGAAACCTCCCGTCTTGCCGCATTACCTTCTGCTCCGGTCATGGTAGCCGAAGCCGTGAGTTTCTGGTGAACGTACTCGCCCCACGAAAACACGCTGCTACCTCCCTGCTTGGGCGTACAGAACGCGCCAGGCAGAACGGCCTCGTAGCCTTGCGACTGGAGCTCCTCACTACGCTGTTGGAGCTCGTTGATGTTGCTAACTGTTGTCATTATGATGAATATGTGTTTTATTGAATGTTTTATGATGCAAATATAGGGAAAGACGGGGAGAAGGAGCGGACATGCTCCGGGAGGGGATAAACAAAAAGCCCTGCTATCCTCACGGACAACAGGGCCAAGCCTAATTTAAAATAGTAAATGAAAACATCCAGTCAAAGTATATTGTTAGTTGCGTCCGCCTACATGTCGAAGTCATACATTTAGTCGGCAGGCTGGGCGCAGCTCGTAGTTCTTTACGTTCTCAATCACCATATCCTCGCCATTGAACTGCTTGATAATGATTTTGCAGTTCTTAGGGTCAGGGTGCACGCTGCGGATATTGTTATTAGAGATCCATATAGAGTGGTTGGATTCCTTGGTGTAAACCACAAGATACCACGGACCAGCCTTGTACAGAAGACCCATTACAACATCAAAACGATCCGTAAAGATGCCCGAAACCTTGTCGATAGTCTTCTCTATAAACTCCTCCTTGTGCTTCCGTCCGAACTTGTCGAGCCAAGCGGCGAAGATGGTGAACAGCAGGATGATGAGAATCACGATGAGTGATGAAAAAATGAAATTCATAATTATTGTTGTTTAATTGTTATTGTTTATACTAATTTTTATAATTGTTTCTCACTACCCATACGCTCAATCCGATGTTGAGCAAGAGCATGATGATAATGATAGCCCAATACTCCTTGTTGCTCAATTCTACCGAAAGATACTTGAAGTCGGAAAACTCCTTGCGTTTCCACTCCTTCTGCACAATCGGTTCGATGTAGGAGGCAAAGGCGCAGAGGTCAAGTCGGTGCGACGTAAACCAGTCGCGGCTCTTCACGGCAAGCACGGGCGAGTCACACCAAGAGAAAGCATCGCTCCAAACCACGCGGTTACGGCTGTCAAGACCTACGCACACCACAAGCTCGTTTTTGTTACCTCCCTGCCAATAGGAGCGTTGTCGGTCAGCAATGGATAGCGGCTTGTTGCGATAGAAAAGCAGAGAGAGGCGAAACTCCTTCTTAGGTCCGTATCGAGCGTTGAGCACACGGATGGCTCGTTCCTGACGGGCAGAGAACTTTGCTCCGATGATAGGGCATTGGTCGCGCAGACGTATGTCGGGATAGTCGTAAAGCCCGATGTGCCGCGCCTCCTTCTTGCTGATGTCCTCAAACTTGAACACCGAGCGCGAAGCCTTCACCTTGTTCTCGTATTCATGGCTGCGGGTCACAGGGTAGAGCTGGGCGGTCTGTCCGTTCCACTGATATTCGTAGGCATCGCCATCACGGGTGTAATAGTCGCGGTGCATATCCACAAACACCGATTGAGCCTGCAAGCGATCTTTCATAGCCGAAAACTCTTGGCTGGTGCAATCGCGCTCCTTGCCCGAATGGTCGTAGTAAGACCATCGCTCGGAGTGGTTTACCGTGGTGTAATAGGTTCGGGTGTGACTCTCGCCTTTGTCGTCGGTGTAGGTTTCGGTATGCTCCTCCTGCTCATTCCACGGCTCATAATAGCGTATCTTCGTGACGTAGCTGCCCAGGTATTCTGTGTCGCTTGACTCTACGCACTCAAACGCCCATATCATCGCTGCGCCCACAAGGAGCGAGGGGATGATAAGTATGGCATGTTCCCACCATGTTGTTTGCTTGCGGAAAAACAGTAGCAACACAGCCGACACAAAGAAGGGGATAAGGAAAACGAGTAGTTCCATAAGCCTTTATTGTTTCTTGCCGAACAGATTCACGTCGTTATCCTCGCCTACATTCATCACTTCCTTGGAGCGCGACGACGAAATAACCTTATACTCGATAGGCATGGTGTTCGACACAAACCATCGGGCAGGGTAGGTGCGAGTGAGCGTTTCGTGTTCGCGGATGATGTCAAGCATACGTTCCTGCGAGGTCTGAAACTCGGTGCGCTGTATCTCGATGGCCTGCATGAGGTCGCGGTAGAGCGACACATCAAAGTTGGGGTTGCTCTCCTTTATCCACTTCATCATCGTGCCCTGGTCGTTCTGATAGCGTCCGGCAATAAGCTGCGGATAAATCTTCTCAAAGGTCTGCTTATACTCGTCCGTAACCTGAGCCTTCTGCTGAATGATTTTCCACATCTTGTCGTGAACGCCCTCAATCTTGCCTCGTTGCGCTTCGGCCTGTTGGCGAAGGGCAATCTCGCGGTTGTTGTAACTGAAGTAAGTGGCTACCAGTGAGCCTACCATAATGGCTACCACAAGCAGTATGGATGCCATGATAATGTTCTTTGTTTTCATAAATTACGTTGTTTATTTGTCTATAATTTCTCAAAAAAATATGCAGTGGTTATAGCGTTTTCCTTCTTCTCGCTCGTCTGCATCAGAACCCGTTAATTACGTTTTACGGAGTGGCGACATGCAACACACTGAGTACGGTCCCTTGTACTTCGGGATGAGTTTCTTTTGCTGAAACACCTTTCTGCGGTTGCGTACCTTACAGCCGTTTGAGAAGCGTGCAGCATTGATGACCTAACGCCTTTTCTTCGTAACCCAACCTTTCGTACCAATGCAACACCCATGGAGGAGAGTCGCGTCCGTCCCACGAGATTGCGACGGACTCTACGCCGCAATACTTCAGCTCCTTTTCTACTGCCTCCATCAGGCGTTTTGCCACCTCATGGCCGCGGTGAGCTTCGTCCACCCACAGCGAGTAGATGAGAGCATCCGCTTCGCCATCCAAAGGTCTGTCTTCGGTGCGGTGAGGAATAAACGCCTGTATGCTGCCATGATGCTGCTCGTCGGTGACGAGTATTCGGATTGGATCTTCCCAGTGTTGATGTTGTATCATAGATGAAATGTTACGCAGTTTTTAGTCAGACGACAGTCTGTAAGCCGTCCCTTGTTCTTCGTATGCTTGTGCAAAGGTAGATTATGCCTTTTACTCGATATGGACATTCTCCTCGAAGTCGTATTTCACGTCTCGGTTTTGCAACCAAGCCACAGGCGTTTTGGAGAAGATGTCTGCCTCACAGTCGGCAAGGGCTTGCACAAAAGCCTCGTACATCTTCTGTTCGTTATGTTCTTCCAGAAAGCCCTGGCTCGTCCGCTGCCATATCAGATTAGGGTGTTTGCCGTCTATCTTTTTTCCTTTAACAATCAGCATGACACTTACAGAGTTTTTACCCTCGCACACATCCGCACGAAGCATGCCGTAGCCAAGCGGTTTGGCAAAAGTGTAGCAACATCTCTTATTCTCCAGAAAGCGGTAGCCGTAGTTTCGCAATGCCTTTATCACAAATCTTCTCATGTTCAATCTTTATTTATAGTTCCACTAATACTTTTATCTCTTGACCACCACTCCTTGCGTATGCAGCGTGGGCGATATTCCTTTTGCTGAATACACACGGCGACTCTGTTCAAACATACGGTCGTAGGGTGGTGTCTGCATCATGCCGACTACAAGGGAGCGTGTGGTGTCAGTCATCGTTTGGAAAAAATCTTTACTTCTGCCAAACTTTTCTCACAAATCACACCAAAGCCTTCAATGACACACAGGCATGAGTCACATTTCTGGCAGAATGTTGAGCATACATGAGGTCCGTCTTGATAGTACGGGCAGTTCGTCGCCTTTATCATATAAATAGCTTTGTCCTTCACAAAGGAATGGAACGCTTTAACAAACCTCTTCAGCTCTCCATTCTCTCTTTCCAGTTTGTCGCAAAGGTCGCGCATCTGCATCATTTCATCAAGCGTCTGCTTGGTCGGGTCTTCATCCTTGCGTTTCTCCTTACCGTTCAACTGGCGTACCACGCCGTTGTAGTCGTCCACGAGCTGATGCACACGCTGCTCAAGCCCCACGTTCTCTGCCTTCAAATCGGCGATGATGTAGGCCAGTACCTCCATACGGTTGTTCTTAGGCAGGTTTACATACTCGCATACTGCCAGTTGTCTTTCCATATACTTGCGTTGCTCGTCAGTAGCGGGGACGTAGGCATCGGCTGTTCGTGTGCCTACGCGATAAGGGGGAGGTGGGGTCTGGAATATTCTTCGCATGTCGGTATATGCCGAATACTTTACTACGCCTTCTTCATCTACTCGCGCCACCTTTACCAACATCTTTCGCTCTACGTCATAAAGAATGTCGCCAGGCTTGATCTCTTCTGTTTTCATTGTCTCTATAGTTTTATTACATATTATACAACAGCGACATTAGCGCCACTGCTTTTTTCTTGTCGGAAAATCCTTTGATGTCTACCCATTTGCCGAATGGGAAGTGGTCGACATATTTCTGAACCATATAAACGGTCACAGGGATGCAACCGTCATAGGTCTCCTTCGGAACGATTCTTAGTTTCATATCTTATTCAAATTTATACACTATATGCGGCGTGGTTGTACCCAGTCCGTCGCGAGGGTCGGCAATACCTCTCCCGGCCATTGTTGTCACGGCATTGGCTATCCGCTTGCGCGGTCGGTACTTTACAAGACCCTTACCGTCCTTGCCGCTACGTACCCATCCGATGTAATACTTGTCAGTCATATTCATACTCTTATAGTGGAATGAGGACGTATGCCACATTTCCCGATATTATCGTATAGGCTACACCCCACACATTGTTTATCATCAACTCGCTCACCCCTCGCTTATCGGGAGTGTCTCGGTAAAAGCGGATAGAGTCGTTATCACGCCATACCATACGGATTTTACTTTTTCTGTTATTCATATTCTATCAATACAATGGTGTGCTGTCCGTGCTCATCGTAGAGTCCTACCCATCCGTCGTAGCGTGCGGACAGTGCGGTGGAGTACCCCCGACGTGGGCAGAGCTGTGATGTGCGTTGCACGAAAGGGATTTGGTTAATCATACGTTATAAATACCATGTTGTCTTTGCCTACTGAGGTGAGAGTGTTAGTTGTACCTCCAACGTTTATCTCCATTCGCTGACAGAAGCGTCCGTTGGAGGGATGCTTGCGGTCGGACGGATTGTCGGGGTCACGGCCTCTGAAGGCTGCTATGCGAAAGTGTAGCATAAGAGGTTGTCTTTTGTTACTGTTGTTATCGAATTGCTCCACGGCCACGAACTGGGACGGTGATGCTTATCGCCGTATTTACACCCTCCCCGGTCGCCATGCTCACGACGGAAGGCTTTGGCTTCCTCGGTGCGGTAGTGGACGAGGACGGAACGGTCTATCATATTCTATCAGTACTTTCGGGCATATCGTTGCATCTTCCGCCCTTGACGGAATACAGGGACTGCAACCGCAGGGTGAATAGATGCGAAGGCACAGGTCGTGCCATCCGGGGGATGGAGGAATCAGGAGACCCAAGCAAATACATCCGATTTGCCTCCGATTGGCGGTTTTAATCATACTCTATCAATATTTTCGGTTTATCCACGTCGTGACCCTTACCTCCCCCGGCTATGCACAAGGCTATGCCATGTGGCGACACGATGATGCCGTTCTGCGAGGGACTGTAGGAGCCGAGGATGATGGGGCGAGGGTTGTTCATAATTCTACTGCTACATAATAGTGGTTACGACTGCTCACTCCAGCTTGAATGGTGTAGATGATTCCACTCCCGAATTGCTTGTTGTAGGTGTCTATCCATACGGCATGAGAGGGACGGAAACCACGTTGGTACATTATCTCTAAGCGAGCGTTCTTGTTAAGCATATTCAAATATTACTCCTGTAGCGTCAAAACCATCATCTTTGGTAAAAAGGAAATTGCGTACTCCCATTTTATAATAGTTGGCTTTTATTGTATGGGCGAGTCTAATTCGCCTATTCTTAAATCTTCCGGTTTAATCATCGCTTTCCTCATTATCTTCCTCTTAAAAATACTCACTATATTGTCGCCATTCGGGGTCATGGATGTTGCCGACAACCTCGAAGTTCTTCATTTTCTCTCGCTCTACATCATCAAGTATGCCGTCTGAAATGCCTCCTACGTCAGAGCTGGGGTTCTTGGCCGTCACAGTGCCAAAGCAAGCTCCTTCCTCACAGTAATAAACTACGGCATAATAGTTGTCGCGCTTTTTATCTCCGATGCAGCTATAAGGATATTCGTCTGACCGCAACACGTCGCCTTCATAAATCTCCTTGCCGTTCTTGTCAAGGAAACCGGTGAACTGGCAGACGGTAGCGGGGACAACCTTGTAGGGGATGTTTCTATTCAACATACTTTCCTTTTGTCTATCCTCGATAATGTATGTGTTACCATTCTCCTTATAGAAGAATCCACAAGTCCATTCTTGATTATCAAGACGTTTAGCCTTGAACTTGATGTTTTCTATTTTCATAAGCAATGATTAATGTAATTCTACTGGCTCATCATCCCAAGATAATTCTCTTCCAATAAGCTTGTTAATAGTACCTTTAGGCAATTCTATTGAAAATCCCAGATAATAGGCATTACCTGTATCTTCATCACGTCCATCATGTTTAGGATACCACTTTTTGTAATTTTCGCAAACGTATGTACCCCATACATGGTCTCTATCTTTCTGTGTATTACCTTTGAACGGTTTTACAGTGAAAACCTTTTCTGTACCATTTTTATCTACGGCTAACCAAATTCTTGACATAACTATTCCTTCTTAGTTTTACAATGCTCCTTGATGAACTTAGAGCATCTTATAGCCTTATTTCTAATAGTTGCACCTTGATGAGAAACATTGCCACTTGTTAGCTTGCTGCTAATCTCTTCAATATTCTCAAACCAAGACACGAACATATCTTTCAGCTCTTTGTCTATTCTATTAGTTCAAAATCATAAACGAATACATAAGGATTGCTCTCCAAAGTGCCTTTACCGGAGATGCGGTCGATAAGGGAGGCGTAGGCTCTTTTTACAGAAGGAAACAAATGCCAGGGTCCGTAGCCTAAGACGGAATGTTCATAGGTTGTTGCCGACTCGCCTTTACCACGAATAGGAGCTACACCCCAAAGCGTGTTTTTAATGTCTGAACGACATATACCCTCCTTCAAACAGTCCTCGTCGCTTATATCCTGCAAACGCTCCATGCGGATCTTAGTTATGCGGATGTGGTGGGGCATAAGGTCTGCACGGACAAACATCTTGTTGTTGCACCCTCTCTCATATTTGATGCACTCCAAAGGCATTCCGTTTTTACCACAAAGACGGTAAAATTCATCATTCTTTATCAAATCTTCGTATTTCTGAGCAATGGCTATGGTTTCGCCGAGTGTGTACCGAGACCTGACTGAGATTAAATATTCCGGTGTTATACCGTGTAAAAGAGACTCTTCGCCACATTTAAGAAACGTTCTTCTTGTCTGGGTCTTTCTACCTTCGAGTACAGCCTGTGTGAGATCGTACTTGTCGTTGAACATAATCTTCTTCATATTCTATATTTCCTTGAATATATTATTACTTACTCTTCCTTATCCTCTCCATCTCCTCGTTCTCCTTGCTCAGCCGCTCCAGATGCTCCAGTACGAGCGAATACGACTGGTTGTTCACCTGGTCTTCGGTCAGTCCGGCGTATTTCTGCATGGTGGCGATGGTGGCGGTGTATATCTCAAGTGGGGTGGATGGTCGCTGTGTGCGGTCGAGCTTCTGCACCTTGAACACATGAGGATAACGCCGTGAAAGGGTGTGCATCATGCCGGTCCACCAGAAGAGGATGGGTTGCCATTGGTGGTCGGGGAAATGGCGGAAGAGTGGGGCTTGGGTGTCGAACTGGCGGGTGTCGTAATGGAAATCATGCACCTTCAGGTTGGTATTGGTGTCGATGAAGTCGATACGACGGTTGAAGATGGTGGCGAGGAACATAGAGCGTGCCTGGTCTACGTTGTCGGCTTGCTGCGCTATCTGCTCGGCCGTGAACTTGCCCATCTGCTTCATCTTGACAAGGTTGTTGGCGAGCGAGGTGTATTGCCCCATGAGGTCGGAGGCAAAGCGATATTGCTGCCAGGAAAAACCGTCCATGTCCTGCGCCGGCCCTTCATAGTCGGTCTTACGGCGTAGCAGACCACGCTTGTTGCGTAGGTGAAGGGTAGGATAGGGAAAGCGAGTGAGGTGAGCTCCACGCTCGTTGTCAAGCCAGTCAAGCAGTCCGGCACCAGCGGCAAGATACTCAGCCGAGTTGCGATCGTTGGTCTTCGGCTTGGGGCTTAGCCAATAGTTGAGCTGCCATAGGTAGATGGGGAAAGTGTCGTCCTTCTGCTGCTTGCGACGGAAGAAACGGTTGCGACGGCTCGGGGTGGAGAATCGGCAAGTGTAGTGTTGCTCTTCGAGAGGCTTCGACTCGTCTATGCCTTCCACTATCTCTATGTCTGCAAAGACGAAGAAGCACGCTATCTTGACATTGCGCATGTCGAAGGGATGATAACGGTCGGCTCGCTGTATCTGCTCAAGCATTATACGGGAGATAAGCTCCAACTGCTCGGTGCTACACTCGTTCCATGAGCGAGGCAGCGTTAGGTTGATGTTTCGTTGTGTCATAATTTTCGGGTTTCTTTCATGGGCAAAGGTCGGAGTTTTTAATTTGGTGGGGCGGACATGGTAGAGGAGCGTATGAGGCGAAGATACAAATAAAGCCACTCTGCGAATTGTGTAATTGACGCAAAGTGGCTTGAAGAAAACAAATGTAAAATTCAAAAGTTATAGTGTGGCGTGTAGGGCGTTATAGTCCCAGACCTTAGTGCAGTCGTCTTCACATGGCTGCCAGTCGTCATCACAAAAGTAGAAAGCGTAGGCGGCTTTTATTATCTCCTCTTCGCCCATGCAAGCGCAAAGGTCGGCATACATAGAGTTGAAGGCGACATATTTGTCCCATGCGTTGACGTTGGCGTGAAACTTCATGCCTTTAGTCAGCTCGTCTACCTTGATACGAGTCCAATGTGCGCCTCCGCCGGTTGGCGTACCCTCCTCGTCATACATGCCGCTATAGACAAGAGCATTCACATCGTGGTTAGCCATCTTCTCAGAATAGTGCCGGCCGTAGAGAACGGCGTGCTGACGGCGCAATATGTGCCAGTAGAGCTTTGGGTCGGTCTGCTCCAGCGCAAGGAGGTCGGTAGAGAGAGTATCTACTGCTGCCCACATCTTCTTCTCGGTAGCCATGCCATTGGCACGAGCCTGTTCAATCATCTGTTTGTAATTCATTGTGTTTGTACTTTATATGTTTAACATGTAGGGCAAATACCCCGAAAATGTGGGACAATCAGGCTTTTTTGCACAGAGACATGCAATATAGGAAAGAATGTCTGCGCCTCGGGCTTGCTTTCTGCCTTTGCCTCAGTGTTCGAGGCGGTCGGTGGTATGTCTTTCTTTTTCATATAGCTTCGTGAATTTTCGTTGAAGGATAAGCAGCAACAACACAAACCAGTTTGACAGATATGCCACCACAATAGCCGCCAGCACCGATGTATAGACATCGTAGCCGAGGTAGAGCAATGCCGACATTGTAACCCAAAAGGTGAAACACTGAGGGCATGATGCCACCTTGTCAACAACACGGGCAATGGCTTCGGCCAGTCCGAGGTGTTGGGCGAGCGTGGCGGCTATCATGGTGGCTATAGCTATCAGAACTATCATGGCTTTATGTAGTTGCAAGGGTGAGCGTTACTGGGCAGTCGGAAACAAAAGTCTTGGAGCAGTTACAGCACGATATGCGAGCAATGCCGTTCTGGACGGTTCCCACTGCTATTGTTGCCGAATTGATGGCGGTGGCGCTGAACACAGGTATGGTGAAGTCTTGCGACACCACTTGTGAGCGTGTGCAGCACGAGCCGCAGTTGCAAGGGATGTAGTTTATTACGCCTTCAACGTGAATGACAATGATATACTGTGATGTGCCTACGTTGGCAATGCTCTTGACGGAGAACTTCGGAGCGAACACAGGAGTCTCGTCTACACAAGCCGGTGTGCAGAGCTGCTGTGTGATGTTGACATCATAATATGGTGCGGCGGCGG
>OIYV01000346.1_pt1 | contig 29181 bp, 24 predicted proteins | sample 1588251 | NCBI WGS metagenome assembly OIYV01 (sample SAMN03283282) | human gut metagenome | biome: human-associated habitat; material: feces | host: Homo sapiens | place: Peru | collected 2012
TATCTGTTAATAATGTTTCGCTATCTGTTAGTTTTATTTGTTGCCCTATTTTATAGTTTCTTCCTCTTGGGTTTGTTTTTTTACATGTCTCACAATCACACTTTAATTCTGCTAAAGTGTTATCTGTATATTGGAAATTATGGATTATTTCTTTTGATTTTATTCCTTTTGGTTTGGTAGAATTTAATTCTCCAAACAATTCGTTTTCTATTGCTTGTTGTTGGTCTGTTTTTTCATTTGCTCTTTTTACTGTTTTTTCTGATTTTATAAATATATTTTCATTTATTACCAAATCTACACTTACTGCTAATAATATTAATAATAGTATTATAGTTATTATCAAAGCTATTAGAGTTATTCCTTTGTTTCTCTCTTTCATATCTTTTTCCTTTCCTTAGACACTTACTACTTGTCTATATGTTTTTTTTATAATTTATATTATATATAATATCACTTCTTTGTCAATACCGTTTTTAAATCTTTTTAATCATTTTCAAATCTTTCCAAAAATATATTTTCTTGCTTTCATCTCTTAATAGTGCTGCTGGATGAAATGTTGGTAAAATTTTTATTCCTTCTTTTTCAAACCATTTTCCTCTGCTTGATGTTATTCCATATTCTTCCCCTAATATGTTCTTTAGTGCTACATTCCCGAAGAAGTACTATTACTTTTGGGCTTACTAATTTAATTTGTGCTTTTATATATTCTTTGCAGGCTTCTGCTTCTTCTTTTTCTGGATTTCTGTTTTGTGGTGGTCTGCATTTTACTATGTTTGCTATGTATAGCTCTTCTCTATTAATTCCTAATCCTGACAAAGCCTTGTTCATAAGTTGTCCTGCCTTTCCTACAAATGGTATCCCTTGTTCATCTTCGTCTGCTCCTGGTCCTTCTCCTATGAACATTATATCAGCATTTTTATTTCCTTCTCCTATTACTACATTTTTTCTTGCTTCGCATAATTTGCATTTGTTACAATTTTTACATACTTCTTCTAATTCTTCCCAATTTTCGTACATATTTCCTCCAAATTTATTTCTTCTTTTTTTTTATTATTTTTGATTATATAGTCTGCTTTTGAAATGTAAAATTTGTCTTTTTCTTGTATTGATAGTCTATGTTTTGCTGTTTTTAAGTCCAGATTGTCTCTTTTGCAAATCCTTTCTATCTTTATTTGCTCATCTGCTAGTACTGCTATTGTAAAGTTGCAAATTTTATCTAGTCCACTTTCAAATAAAAGTGGTGCATCTATTATTATATCTCTGTTTTCTATGTTTTTTACTCTGCTTTCTATTTCATTTACTATATATATATATGTAAGATTATTTAGTTGTTCCCTTTTCATTTTGTCTTTGTATATTATATCTGCAATTTTCTTTTTGTTTAGTTTTTTTCCTTCCAATATACCTTCTCCAAATAGTTCTATTATTTTTTTATAATAAGTGTGTTCTGGCTCTGATAATTCTTTTACAATTAAGTCTGCATCTATAATTTCTGCTTTTATTTTTTGTGCTAGGATTGATGCAATTTCACTTTTTCCAGAACCAGAGTTTCCTGTAATACCTATTACCATTTTTTACTCCTCTTTTTCTATAGTTTCTTTAACTGCTTTAGGCACAAACTGTTTAATATCTACTCCATTTTGATATAACTCCATAACTAGACTTGATGATAAATATCCAAGTTCTCCTGCTCTGAAATAGCAAGTATCTAACTCTGATATCTTTTCATTTGTTTCTGCAATGTTTTCTTCATATTGATAGTCTGTACCATTTCTTAAACCTCTTATTAGTATTGTAGCATTGTGTTTTTTTGCTTCATCTGCTGTAAGTCCTTTATATAGAACTACTTCAACATTTTTTATTTTTAAATCTTTAAAAGTTTTTTCTATTGCTTGTTTCATTTTTTCTTTGTTTACTCTTACCTTTTTTTCGCTGTTATATGCTATTCCTACAATTACTTTGCTGAAACATTTTGTAGCTTTTTTTACAATTTGCAAATGTCCATTTGTAAATGGATCAAATGAACCTGCGTAAAAACCTATTGTATCCATATTTTTCCCTTCCTTATTATTTTATTTGCCTTATTTCGTCTAATATTTCTTCCTTCGTTTTCTTTTGTAAATATTCATAGCTATTTATCTTTGGATTAAATGCACATATTGATTTATAACTACATTGTTCACAACTTGCCTTTTTGCCTAATTTATCATACATTGGTTTTATTTCTATCTTGCCGTTTAATATTTCATTTGATATTTGCTTTATTATTTTTCTTACTGTTTTTTGCAGGTTGCTAAAATCTTCTTTTGTTATTACTCTTGATTTTGACATATTTAAATTGCCTTTTGTATCAACATAAACAGGAATAATGTCTGAATAACCTGTTTCTAGTTTTTTATCCATCATTTTTACAACTTTTATATCTGCTAAAATTAAACCATTCATTTTAAAACTTTTTCTTATTCTATTCTCAATTTCTTCATCACTTAAGTTTTTACTGTCTTTTATGATTGGTTCCATTAACTTAAAATAGAATATTCCCGCTGGTTCTTTGTTCTCCTGCCTTGATATTGCATCTATATATGTCATAAGCTGAATTTGCCTTCCTGCTATTACTTGGTTTAAATTTACATCATAGTCTGAAGATTTATAGTCTATTATCCTTATGTATTCTCCATCTTCATTTTTTCCAATGTCCATTCTGTCTATTTTTCCGTATATTTCCATATTTCCAATTTTCTCGTTAAATTCTACTTCATTTCCTGCAACTTCAAAATCACTTGACTTTATTTGATACATTATGTATTTAATAGATTCTTTTACTGCTTTTTTTAGCCTGTTTGTTAATACTATAAATTTTGGTGAACTTGAGAAAATATAGTTACCCTCAAGTTTTAACTCTTCATTTATTATTTCATCTATTATTTTTTCTGTTTTCTCTTCGTCTATATTAATGTCTGATATTCTTTCAAAAAATGTGTCTATTATTTTATGCATAAAAGCCCCTGTATCTAATGGTTTTATTTTATACTCTTCCTCCTCTTTTAATTTAAGTCCGTATTTTAAGTGGAAAGAAAATGGGCATTGAATATATTGTTCAAGTCTTGAAATACTTGCTTTTAAAGTGCTTCCATAAAGTCTTTCTATGTTTTCCTTTTTTATCGTTTCTGCTATATTTGTATATTTTAATGCTTTTAAACTGTTTCTTAATTTGTCACTCCAATATTCATTTTTATTATACCAGTTATAAACGTCTATCCAAATGTCGTCTATTTCTTCTCCATTTTCTATTTTTCTAATGTTTTTTAATAATTCTTCAAATGTTGCTTTTTGATTTGTTATATTTGCCTTTTGCTTTATTATATCGCTTTCCTCTTCTATGTTTGGAAATATCTTTTTAATTTTTGAAATAATAACTGATGGTCTTAGAGCTGTTCCATCTTTCCCTGTTGATGTGTATGATAAGTATAACTTTTCTTCTGGTGTTGTTAATGCTTTATATATATTAAATTGTTCTTCATATAAATTATCAAGTGTACCTTTAGCAATTTCAAGTTTTTTTTCTTTTAATGTTTCTCTATCCTTGTCATTTAAAAAGCCTTCATTTCTGTTTATGCTTGGAAAAACGCCATCATTTATTCCTATTATAAATATTGCTTTAACTTTATGACTTCTTGTTCTGTCTATACTTCCTAATATAACTTGGTCTAGGCTTTGTGGTATTTCTCCTAATTCCTTGTTTCTTAAACCTATTTTTATAATTTCTTTATATTTATCCATTGTTACTTTTTCATCTTTAAAAACTGCAACAATTTCATCTAAAACATCTATCAAAATATTTAAACTTGACTGATACTCTTTTGCAATTCTATTTTCTCCACTTTCCTCTAGTTTGTTTACTTTTTTGTTAATTGTATTTTGTATATCATTTTTTATTATAAAATCATATATTCTTTTTGAAATATTTTGAGCTGTTTTTTCTTTGTTAATTTCTTTTTCAAATTCCAATAATGGTGTTACAATTTTTTCTCTTAAGTCTTCATATTTATTCCATTTTGTTTTGTACCATTTTCTTCTATTAATTCCCATTTTTTTGCAATAATTTTCAAGCTTATATATTTCATTTTTATCTAAATTTAAAAATCCTGATTTAATATAATTAAATACTGTTTCTGTGTCCCAATTGCTAGAAAATATTTCTAAAACTGAAAGAATATATTTTAATATTATATTGTCTGTTATTTCATATTTTTCATCTATAAATACAGGAATTGAGTATTTTGAAAAAATTGCTTTTGCTATATTATTACTTGCTTCTACATCTTTTGTTATTATTGCGATGTCACTATATTTATATCCTTCTTCTCGTGATAATCTTGTAATTTCTTGTGCAACATATTCTAATTCTGTATAAGGATTATTAGCTAAAAATATTTTTATGTTTTCATTTTTCCCTTTGTATTTTAAAGGCACCCTATTATAAATATTTTCTTCTAGATGATTAATTTCTGGATTTTTAAATCTATATTTGGTTTTTAGCAAAACAGGTTTTTCTTGTTTTTCATCCACAATTTGTCCACATTTTGTTAATAACTTTTTAAAGTTCTTGTTGAAATAGAATATATCACCTTCTTTTTCTGTATTTTCCTCTAAGCTATCTGTACAAATTGTAATATTTACTTGTTTTGCTTTTCTTAATATTTCTGTAAAAATATTATATTCTTGTTTTGTAAAACCTATAAATTCATCTATGTAAACTATTGTATCGTTAAACATCTTGCTTTGGGGTAACTTATTATATAGTTTTGTTAGAACATCTTCTTCATCTATGAATTTGTTTTGCATATAATTTTCATATGCATTAAATACAATTTTTATATCGTTTAATTTTTCTTTTAATTGTTCATTTTCAATTTGTTCTATTCCATTTTCTAGTTTGTGAATTGTTATATTATTCTTTTTAAATTCAGTTATTTCTTTTAACGCTAAATCTATGTTATCTTTTGAAGAACTTAAAAATTTAAGATTTTTCTTCTCTTTTTCTAGAATTGAATACATTAGCATTGCTTTGCTAGATTTTGAAATTAATATGTTATTTGCCCCTCCAACTTCATTAAAAACCCTTTTTGCCATTCTATTAAAGGTTATTACTTCAGCATTTATTGAGGCATCTTCGTTTAAATCTTCTAGCAATTTCTTCTCTGCTGAATATGAAAATTGTTCTGGTGTAATTATATATATTTTTTCTTTATTCTTTATTTTTTCTTTTATCTCATTAAAACAGAAGGTGCTTTTTCCTGTTCCAGCTTTTCCACAGATAAATCTTAAACCCATATCTAGTCTCCTTTTTCTACATCTATTTTAACAAAAAAAAAGATAATATTCAATGCGAAAATATTATCTTTTTTATTTTATTATTTAATTTTCTCTTTCGGGTACTATTTTTTCTATGCTTACTACTTTCCCTTCATTTGTTCTCATTAATGTTACACCTTGTGTTGAACGACCCAAAACACTTATTTCTGTAACATTTATTCTAATTATTGTGCCTGTATCTGTTATTAACATTACATCATCATCTTCATTTACTATTCTTATACCTACTATTGTTCCTGTTTTTGGTGTAATTTTGTATGTTATAACTCCTTTTCCACCTCTTGTTTGTACTCTATATTCGTCTAGTTCTGTTCTTTTTCCAAAACCATTTTCTGTTATTGCAAGAAGAGTAGATTTGCTTCCTTGTACAATTGATTCCATTCCTATTACAGTATCACCTTCATCTAGCCTTATTCCTATAACTCCTTGTGATACTCTTCCTATTGGTCTTACGTCTCTTTCACTAAAGGTTATACACATTCCTTGTTTTGTAACTAATACTACATTATCTTCTCCATCTGTTAGTCTTACGTCTATTAATTCGTCATCATCTTTTAAAGTTATTGCAAGCAATCCTGTTTTTCTTGCTGTATTATATTCAGTTAATGCTGTTTTCTTTATTAATCCATTTCGTGTTGCGAATAATAGATATTTTCCTTCTGCGAAATTTTGTATTGGTATTATTGTTGATATTTTCTCTCCTGCATCTAGGCTTAATAGATTTACTATTGCTGTTCCCTTTGCTGTTCTTCCAGATTCTGGTATTTCATATCCTCTTAGCCTATATAGTTTTCCTTTATTACTGAAAAATAATATTGTATCATGTGTTGAGGCTGTAAATATTTCTTTTACGAAATCCTCTTCTCTTGTTGAAATTCCTGTAATTCCTTTTCCTCCACGTTTTTGGCTTTTATATGTATCTATTGGCATTCTTTTGATATATCCAAAATGTGTTAATGCTATTACGCTTTGTTCTTCTTTAATTAAATCTTCAACATCAATTTCTCCTTCTGCTGCAATTATTTTTGTTTTTCTTTCATCTCCAAATTTTTCTTTTATTTCAATTAATTCTTCTTTAATTATTTGATATACTAGTGTTTCACTTGCTAATATTTCTTTTAAATGAGCAATTAATTTCATTAGTTCATTATATTCTTCTTCTATTTTTTCTCTTTGCAATCCTGATAATGTTTTTAGTCTCATATCTAGTATTGCTTGTGCCTGAATCTCTGAAAGACCAAATCTCTCCATTAACCTTTCTTTTGCATCATCATATGAAGAACGAATTATATTAATTACTTCATCAATGTTGTCTAATGCTATTTTTAAACCTTCTAATATATGTGCTCTTGCTTCTGCTTTGTCTAATTCGAATTTTGTTCTTCTTAATATTACTTTTCTTCTATGTTCTATGTAATGGTCTAAACATTCTCTTAATGTTAGTATTTTAGGAACACCATCAACTAATGCAAGCATTATTATTCCAAAGGTATCTTGCATTTGTGTGTTTTTATACAATAAATTAAGAACAACTTGTGGATTTGCATCCCTTTTTAGTTCTATCACTATTCTTACTTTATCTTCCCTGTCTGATTCATCTCTTATTGCTGATATTCCTTCTATTCTTTTTTCTTTTACAAGGTCTGCTATATATTCTATTAATTTAGCCTTATTTACTTGATATGGTAGTGAAGATACTATTATTCTTTGCTTTCCGCCAGACATTTCTTCAATTTCAGCTTCTGCTCTTAAAGTAATTTTTCCACGTCCTGTTGTATATGCCTGTTTTATTCCTTCACGTCCTAAGATGGTTGCTCCTGTTGGAAAATCTGGACCTTTTATAACTGTCATTAAATCTTCATCTGTAACATTATCTTCATCTATTATTTTTATAATTCCATTTATTAATTCTGTTAAGTTGTGTGGTGGTATGTTTGTTGCCATTCCTACGGCTATACCTGATGAACCATTTGCGAGTAATGCTGGAATTCGTGCTGGTAATACTGTTGGTTCTTGTAATCTGTCATCATAGTTTGGCATAAAATCTACTGTGTTTTTATCTATGTCTGACAACATATATTGTGCTATTTTAGACATTCTTGCTTCTGTATAACGGTAAGCTGCTGGAGGGTCACCATCTATAGATCCAAAGTTTCCATGTCCATCTACCATCATATATCTTAATGAGAAATCTTGTGCCATTCTAACTAATGCATCATAAACAGATGAGTCTCCGTGTGGATGGTATCTTCCTAAAACGTCTCCAACTGTTGTAGCACATTTTCTATATGGCTTATCTGGAGTAAATCCATCTTCATTCATTGTATATAAAATTCTTCTATGAACTGGTTTTAAACCATCTCTTACATCTGGCAATGCACGAGCAACAATAACACTCATAGCATAATCAATATACGCTGTTCTCATTTCTTCTTCAATATCTCTTTTAATTATTTGCTCTTCAATTTTGTCCATTATTTGTCCTCTTTTCTAACATATTTTAACATCCCTATTATATATGAAGAAAACAAAAATTTCAAGCGTTTTCATTACCTTTTTTCGTTTTTATTTTTATTTTTTTCAATTTTATGTATTGACTTTTATAACTTTTTGTTCTATACTAGATATATGCTTATTATTAGCATATTAGTGTTATTCTTTTCATTTATTTTTTCCGTGGTGTAGATATAATATAAAACTTATATCTACAGAAATAGAGAAAATTGATACATTCATTTTCTCTATTTCTTTTTTTTACTGTTAATTTACTAACATTTCCGCTAATTCTTTTTCTTGCTCTGTTAGTTTAAATCTATCTTCTTTATTGCTATTGTTTTTTATTAATTTATGTAAATTTTCTATTGTTCTTGCTTTTTTTAATATTTTTTCTAAAGGTATAATCTCTTGTAAATTTTCCTCAATTTTTTTGTATTGATATTCCATGTTGGGAAAATTTTTTTCTTCATAATATTTTTGCCATTTACTTATATATCCCTCAATTTTTTCTACTGCTTCTACTTGATTTTCAAGTGTATTATCTACACCATTTTTTATTGTTTTCATTACCGTGTTTTTCCCTTTTTTTAAAGTTGATGCAATGCTTTTTTTTATATATCCATGATCTTTCCCCCAATTTATTGCAGTATCTAATAAATCTGACATAGTATCAATTAAACCACCTTTTTCAATTGCTTTTTTTATTTGAGAAATGTTTTCGAAAGTACCTGTTAAAATTCCCATTGCACTTTTACCTAAATTTGTCGCTTCTTCAATTGCAGTATCAACTGCAGCTGAAAAGCCTTCTGTTACAAGGCTTTCCTTGACTGAAATCACTTCATCTTCAATGCAGTCTGGCAATACTATTTTTAATCCTATATCTAGTGCACCATTAATTGCTTGTCCAATATTAGTTTTTAAAAATGAATTTTGTTTTTTTTCCAATTTAGCCTGTTCCTTTGCCTGTTCCAAATCTAAATTATTTTCCTTTGCATAGTTTTCTATATTATCTAATAATTTTTGATACATTTTTATCCTCCTTTTTTTATTTATTTTTATTATTATCTGTTTTATTTTTATTTTATTGTTGTTTTTTTATTTTTAAATATTTATTATTTATTTTTATTGTTTTTTATATTTTTCTTTTTGTTTTTATTTTATTTTTTTTATTATTTTTGAATATTTATTATTTATTTTTTTTATTAATAATTTAAAATTATTATTTATTAAAAAATTATAGTATTTGTCATAATGTACATATCCAATAATATCAAAATCAATAAATATTTTTTTCAATAAAAATGTGTTTATTGATGTTTTGGTATGTTTATTAAACACAATTTTTATGTTGTCTTTTTGGATTTTTTGGTTGTTTATTAGTTCCTCTAAAATATACCTTGTTTTGTTTATCCCTAGTAAATTTGCTTCTACTAAAAGAACAAAACAATTTATTTTTTCCACAATTTCTTTTTCCTCTAAAAGATTATTTGAATCTATAATTATATAATCATATTTTTCATAATTTTTATTAAGTTGTTCTTCTTTTTGATTTTTAATAAATATTTTTTCCGTGTTGCTTTTATTGTTTTGTCCTTGAACTATATCGATGTTTTTTCTCCAATTAATTGTTTTATTTTTTATTTTTTTTCCTATTATTACTTCAATGTCATTTTTTTTATTTAAATTAATTATTAATATTTTTTTATTTTTAAAATTTAAACTTAATAATAATGAAAAAATTGTCTTTCCAACTTGAGGTGGTCCTATTATTGAAATTATTTTTTTATTTTTTTTTATTTTTTTATTTTTTTTTTTTATTATTTTTTTTATTATATTGTTTTTTATTTTAATAATTATATTTATTATTTTTTTATTTTTTTGTTTTATTATTTTTATTTTTTCTTCTTGATATTTTTTATCTGATTTATTTTCTATTATTTTTATTTTTTCTATTATTTCATTTATTGTATTTTTGTTATTATAATAAAAATTATTAATTCCTTTTGATATCATAAATTGTTTCATTTCTTGATTCTCTTTTTCTAATATAATTATTATTTCTAATTTTGGATTATTATATTTTATTATATTTATAAATTCATATATGTTTAAATCTCCAGGCAAAATACTGCTAAGTATTAGTAATTCTACACTTGGATTTTTTTCTATTACCTCTATAACTGCCTCCATATATTGAATATCTTTTCCAATTATCTCCATTTTATTTTCTTTCATTTTTTTATTAATCTCTTCGTTTCCTATTGCTGTTATAATTTTCATTAATATCTCCTTATTTTAAATAACTATTTTAATAATTTTTATTTTTTTATTATATTTCTATTTATTAATTATTCCTTTTTCATATTCAGCACTTTCTATTTTTGTTAAAATATGTTCGTCTCCTGCAAAAATTAAACATTCTCCTCTTTTTAATGATCTTATTTCAATTTTCTCTTTTTCTGATAATTTCGTATATTCACTTAATATATTAATGTTTTCTTCTTCTAGTGAAAAGAAAACTTTATTGCTAGAATTATTTATTATGCTTTTTCCATATATTCCATTTTCTAAACTGAACAAATCTGAAATGTCTTGGGTTATTGCAATACTACTTCCGCCAAACTTTCTAATTGTTTTAAATATTTTATAAATAAAGCTCGCAACATCTTTATTCGAGGTTACTCCAATTAATCTCCATACTTCATCTAAATAAATTGCTTTTTTTATTTTTCTATCTTTTTTTATTTTGTCCCAAAATAAATCTGTAAATAAGTACATTCCATATTTTAAATTTTCTTCTCCTAATTCATAAATATCAGCAATTATTAATTCATTATTTAATTCAACATTTGTGTAATTATTAAAAAAATTTAATGAGCCTTTTATAAATGGAATTAGCTTTATTTGCATTTTTTTTGTTTTTTTATCTTGTCCTAATATTTCATATAAATCCTCTAATAAAGGCATATCTTTGCTTTCTTTGAATATTTGTTTTATGTTTATTTTATTTTTATCATTTTTATAAAGTGTATTGTCATCAAAAGTTATTCCTTTTTGCTTATAACATTCAATTATTTTTTCTTCTAAAATTGCCTTTTCTTCTTCGTCTAAATTTCCAAATATTAGGTTGAAAAAACCTATTAATCTACTAATTTTTGTCGCTAAATAGCCTTTTTCATCTTCTATCGATTCTTGTCTAATATCTAATACATTAATATAGCTTTGCGTTGACGCTCCAATTTTTATTATTGTGCCCTGTAATTCTTTTGCTAAATTACTATATTCTCTGTCTGGATCTATTACATATTGCTCTATTCCTAATAATTTATATCTAATTATTTGTAATTTTGTAAAAAAAGATTTTCCTGATCCACTTGTTCCAAAAACACACATATTAGCATTTTTATATTTGTTTTCTTTATATCTATCAATAAAAACTAATGATTCATTGTATATATTTGTTCCATAAAAAATACCCTCCTCATCAAAAATTGCTGAAGATATAAATGGATATGTACTTATTAATCCTGATGTTAAAACATTTCTTTTGGCTGCTGGTTTTAAATCTTTATGGTTTATCATAAAAGGAAAACAAGAAATTAATATTTGTTCTTCTCTAAAATTTGCTCTTCTTGTTTGCATTCCAGTGCTTTCTATTATTCCTTCTATTTTATTTAATAAAAATTCTAATTCTTTTTCGCTGTTTGAAAAGACTGTTAAATAAATATACAAAAAATATATATCTTCATTGTTTACTTGTATTTCTTTTCTTATGTATTTTGCATCATTATATGTAAATGCTGCAATATCAACTTCCATATTATTTGTTTTTCCATCTTTCAAATCTACACCAACATTTGCAATTTGATAACTTAAGTCTCTTATAACTTTATAACTGTCTTGTTTTTCATAAAATATTGAAATATTCATATTTATGTTTGTATCAATTATTTTTTTTAAGATTAAATCGATATTTTCTCTATTATAATTTACAATAATTATTCCAGAATAATATATTCCATCTATTTCAATGTTTTTTGGGTTTTTTGTACTTATATATGCTGGGGATATTTCATCTTTTTTTGTAATAATTCCTTCAATTTTTTTTGTTATTTTTTTCATAATATATTTAATTCTTTTCTTGTATTTAAAAAAGAATTAATAATATTTTCCACCTCCTGTTTTGTATCATATTGTGTTGCAATATTTCCACACCTTGAAAGACTTTCTTTTATTTTAAAATATTTTTCATTTAATTTTTCGCAAATTATTTTTTCCATTTCTTCTGTTATTTTTTTATTTTCTGAAATTTCTTTTATTATAATATAAAAATTTTTAGAAGATGATTTTCTCTTTTTATTAATTTCTTGAATAAATTCAGTATATTTTTTAGAAATATTTTTTAAATTATTATTATTTAAATTATTTTTTTCTATTTTTGAAATATGATTTGATAGATTTTCTTTATTACTTTGGATTAAAATTTGAATATCAAAATTACAAGTTTTTAAAAATATTTTATATGAATTTAATATGGATTCTTTTTCAAGATTTGACTTTAGATTAAAATTAATTGGCGATATATTTAGAATTTTAATATAAGAATTATTTTTTAATTTGATAATACCATTTTCTAAAATTGTTTCAAATGGTAACCATTGCTGGACAGTATTATTTTTATTTTTCAATATTACTCCTTTCTCTGCACAATATAATATCTTAATTTCTTTTATTTGTCAACAAAAATCGTTCGACATTTTTCGACAGGTATGTACTGAATCTCAAAATTTCCAAATATTTCATGAATATATTTTTTTTAAAAAGCCATAATATTATCATAAGGTTTGTATTAATTGAACTAAGAGCCATATAGGGTCTCTTAAGGTTTTATATGGTTCGAGCAAAGATATTTTATAGCTATTTTTGGTTATACAGTGTCGGAGCTGAAGGTTATAATGTGTATATGTAGGCTATATTTTGTTTTTTCTTTGTTTATATGGTCAAAATGTATATATTATAGCTGAGTTAAGATTATATCAATATCTAAATTTTTATTTACCTTAGGGATTGCTTTTATTCCCTTTGGGAGGAATGTGGTCTCTTTTGATGTTTTTATAGTCGAGCGAATGATTAAAATAAGTGGCCAATTGCTTGAATGCATAGTAATATGTACCAGGTGAAAAAGTTATTTATTTTGGTTTTAGCTGAAGATTAATATAGGCTTTATCGATAATAGCTCAGGGGTTGAACCTGAGCTATTAGATTTTTTTATATATCTAAATTTCTTACAAATTTTGCGTTTTTTTCAATAAATTCTCTTCTTGGAGCAATATCATCTCCCATTAAAATACTAAATATTTCATCAGCTTTTATTGCATCATCCATTGTTACTTGAACTAAAGTTCTTGTTGCTGGATTCATTGTTGTTTCCCATAATTGTTCCGGATTCATTTCTCCTAAACCTTTGTATCTTTGAATGTTCATCCCCTCTCTACCAAGTTCTGTTAGTTTTTGTTCTAGTTGTTCATCTGTGTAGCAGTATACATCTTTCATTCCTTTTCTTGATAATTTATATAGTGGTGGTTGTGCTAAATATACATTTCCATTTTCTACTAAAGGTTTCATATATCTAAAGAAGAAGGTTAATAACAATGTTCTTATATGTGAACCATCAACGTCTGCATCTGCCATTATTATTACTTTTCCATATCGTATTTTTGTTATATCAAAATCTGCGCCTATTCCTGCTCCTATTGCTAATATTACAGGATTTAGTTTATCATTACCGTATATTTTATCTGCTCTTGCTTTTTCAACATTTAGCATTTTTCCCCATAATGGTAATATTGCTTGGAATTTTCTGTCTCTTCCTTGCTTTGCACTTCCTCCTGCAGAATCTCCCTCTACTATATATACTTCACAAAGAGATGCATCTTTTTCACTACAATCTGCTAGCTTTCCTGGTAATGTTGAACCTTCTAGAGCATTTTTTCTTCTTACTAATTCTCTTGCTTTTCTTGCTGCTTCTCTAGCTCTTGATGCACTTATACATTTTTCTAAAACAGATTTTGCAATTGCTGGATTTTCTTCTAGAAAACTTGATAGTTGTTCTGCCATTGCTGATTGAACAAGTCCTGAAATTTCACTGTTTCCTAGTTTTGTTTTGGTTTGTCCTTCAAATTGTGGTTCTTTTACTTTTACTGAAATTACTGCTGTTATTCCTTCTCTAATGTCTTCTCCTTGTAAATTACCATCTTTTTCTTTTAATATATTATGACTTTTTGCATAATCATTAAATATTTTTGTTAAAGCTCTTTTAAATCCTTCTAAATGTGTTCCACCTTCTATTGTGTTTATATTGTTTACAAAAGAATATATGCTTTCTGTATAAGAGGTGGTATATTGAATTGCAATTTCTATAGGAAATTCTCCTTTTTTTTCAATATATATTGGTTTTTCATATAGTTTTTCTTTGTTCTTATTTAGATATTCAACAAAAGAAACTAATCCTCCTTCGAAGCAAAATTCTGCTTGTTTTACAGGTTCTTCTCTTTCATCTTTTATGGTTATTCTTAGTCCTTTTGTTAAGAAAGCCATTTCTCTTAATCTGTTTTCTAGTACATCATATTCATATTCTAATGTTTCAAAAATTGTACTATCGGCATAAAATCTTACAGTAGTCCCTGTTTCATTTGAATTACCAATTTTTGTTAGGGGCATAACGGTTTTGCCTCTTTCAAATTTCATTTGGTAAATTCCTCCATCTCTTTTTATTGTTACTTCTGTCCATTCTGACAAAGCATTTACAACAGATGAACCTACTCCATGTAAACCTCCAGAAACCTTATATCCGCTATCTCCTCCAAATTTTCCTCCTGCGTGTAATACTGTATATACTGTTTCTGCTGCTGATATTTTTGTTTTAGGATGAATATCTACTGGTATTCCTCTTCCATCATCCTCTACTTTTATAATATTTCCTTTTTCTATTGTTATATTTATATTTTTACAGTATCCTGCTAATGCTTCATCTACTGAGTTATCTACTATTTCATATACTAAATGATGCAACCCTCTTACAGATACACTTCCTATATACATACCTGGTCTTTTTCTTACAGCTTCTAATCCTTCTAAAACTTGAATTTGATCTGCTTTATACTCATGCTCAAATTTTTCCATCATTATCTATCCTTTCTACTTTTGCTTTTTCTACTTTATACAGATTATACACCATTGTGTCAAGATTTATTTCTTCTGTTGTGGTAATTAACACTTGATTTTTATTAATATTTTTTATAAAACCTTTTACTCTTTTTTTATCTAATTCAGACATAAAGTCATCTAGTAAAATAACTGGATATTCTTCAATTTCATCATAAATAACTTCTGCTTCTGCAAGTTTAAGTGATATTATACTTGATCTTTGTTGTCCTTGAGAACCATAATTTGCAGTGTTTTTTTTATTTATATATATTTTAAAATCATCTCTATGAACTCCTACTGATGTGTATCCTTTAATGATATCATTTTCTTGATTTTCTTTTAATTTTTCTATATAATTTTTTTCATTTATATCTGATATATATTTTATTTCTATGTCTTCTTTATTTTCAGTTATGTTTAGATGAATATTTTTTATTTTATTATTTATTTTTTCTATAAATTCTTTTCTATATTCATATAATTTTATTCCTGTTTTTGCTAATCCTTCATCCCATATTTCTAAATTTTCTTTTGGTTTGTTTTCAAATTTTATTTGTTTTAAATAATTATTTCGTTGTTCTAAATTTTTTTTATATTGAGACATTAGATATATGTATTGTGGTCTTAATTGACTTATCATAATATTTAAAAACTTTCTTCTTTTGATTGGTTCATTTCTTAGTATTTCAATATCCTCTGGTGAAAATAAAACTATATTTATTTTTCCAACTAGTTCACTTAGCTTCTTTATAGGAATATCATTTATGAAAAACTTTTTTTTATCTTGTATTTCAACATTAATTTTTTCTTTTCTATTATTTTTCATAAAATCAATTTGAATTTTTGCTGTTTTTTTATTTTCTTTAATTAATTCTTCTTCTCTGCTTGTTCTAAATGATTTTCCTAAACTTGCAACAAATATTGATTCTAAAATATTTGTTTTTCCTTGTGCATTATCCCCAAAAAATATGTTTGTTTTTTCATTTAGTTCTATTTCCTCGTAATCATAATTTCTAAAATTTTCCAGTTTTATTTTTTTTATATACATTTTTTTTCCTTTATTTTAATCTGATTGGTAAAATCATATATACATATTCATTCTCTAGTTTTTCTATTGGCTTTATAATATATGGTGAAATGTCACTTCCAAATTCTATATAAACTTCTTCATCCTCTATTACTTTTAAAGCATCTAAAAAATATTTTGGGTTAACTCCTATTTCTAGTTTTTTACCTTCTGTTTCTAAATATAGTTCTTCCTTTGCATCACCTGTTTGGTTTGTGCATGAAAGTGTTATTTTTCCAACATCTATTGTTATTTTTACAGGATATTTTTTTTCTTTTTCAATGCTTGATGATGAAATTAAACTTACTCTTTCTAGGCAACTTTGTAAAATATTTTTATTTACTTTAATTCTTGTTTCCCATGTTCCTGGTATTGCACTTTCATACTTGAAAAATTCTCCATCTAATAATCTTGTTACTATTTTACAATTTTCCATTTCGAAAATACCTTGATTTTTTGAAATTCCAATTCTTATATTATCAAAAGAATCTGTTAATATTTTATTTACTTCATTTAGTGTTTTTCCAGGAATTACTGCTTTAAATTGTTCTGTTTCTTTTTCTAGGTTTTTGCTTACCCATCCCATTCTAAAACCATCAACTGCAACTATATTTAATTTATTTTTATTAGTTTCAAATAAACATCCTGTAAATATTGGTCTGTTTTCTTCATTGCTTACTGCAAATATTGTTTTCTTTATCATATTTCTTAATGATATTTGATCAGTTTCTAAAGAATTTTCTATTTCTATTTTTGGTAATTCTGGAAATTCTTCTGGATCCATTGTTGATAATTTATATAATGACCCTTCACATTCAATAACTAATAAATTATTTTCATTTATTGTTATTTTTATATCAGCATCTGGTAATCTTCTTATTATTTCACTAAACATTGTTGCATTTACTACTGTATTTCCTTCTTCTTCTATTTCTGCTTCTATTATGTATTCAATTCCTAATTCTAAATCATATGTTGTTAGTTTTAATTCATTATTGTTTGTTTGTATATAAATACCTTCTAATATTGGCATTGTTGTTCTAGTAGGAACACCTCTAACAACAGCATTTATTGCTTTTAATAATTTATCTTTTTCACAAATAATTTTCATTATTCTTCACTCCTTTTTTCAAAATCTATTTTTGTTTTATATAAATATAATAATTATAGTAATAGTATTAGTAGTGCCTGTGGATAATGTGGATAAGCATGTGTAAAACTTATTTCCCTAAGTAATTCGTTTGTGGATAATATTGTTGATAAAAAATAAATTTATTCACATTATTCTTTTTCTTATGTGTATAAGCAACTTTTCAACAGATTATCCACAAGATATTCACAAAAGGCTATGGATAACCTATCGAGTTCTTCCGTAAGTAAAGAAGAAATTTTTTCAAACAAAAAAATGTTTAACAAATATTCTTTTGGAAAAAGATGGTTTATCATTTATTTTATGCTTGTTTGTTATTTAGGACAATTTTTTTAACACTTTCCACAAGCAATTTTGTATTTGGATCTTCCTTAATGTCTTTTTCTATTTTTTTAAATGCATGCATTACTGTTGTATGATCTCTTTTACCAAAAGCTTCTCCAACTTTAGGAAAAGATTCGTTTGTAAGTATTCTACAAAGATACATTCCTATTTGCCTTGGAAATGTTATATTATTTGACCTTTGAGAACTCTTCAAATCCTTCATCGTTATATTAAAATAATTACAAACAACTTCTTGTATGTATTCAATAGAAATTACTGATGAATTATGCCTTATTAATTCATTAATTGCTTTTTCAGCCATTTCAAAGGTTACTGGTGTATGTGTAAGTGATGCTTGTATTGCAACTTTATTAAAAACTCCTTCTAGTTCCCTAATATTTGAATCTATTTTTGCTGCTATATTTTTAAGAATATCATCATCTATAATTACCTTTTTCTCTTCAGCTTTTTTTCTTAAAATTGCTAAACGAACCTCATAATCGGCCATTGCAATATCTACAAGTATTCCACCTTCAAACCTTGATTTTAATCTATCCTCCAATAATGGAATATCTCTAGGAAGCTTATCACTTGTAAGAATTATTTGTTTACCATGGTCTTTTAAATCGTTAAAAGTATTAAAAAATTCTTCTTGCAAACGATCTTTTCCAGAAATAAATTGAATATCGTCAATTAGTAGTAAATCAATATTTCTATACTTGTTTCTAAAACCTTCCATTCCATTATCTTTTATCAAAGAATTTATAAAATCATTCATAAAGTTTTCTGTTGTAACATAAAGAATTCTATAATCTTTATGATTCTTTGCAACTTCATTACCTACTGCATACATTAAATGCGTTTTACCTAAACCAACTCCACCATATATGTATAAAGGATTATATAGTGTACCTGGTGATTCTGCAACAACTAATGCTACAGCATGTGCAAATCTATTATTATCTCCAACAACAAAATTATCAAAGGAATAATTAGGATTTAAAGATGTTTTAGAATAATTAATATTTGAGAAATTTGAAGTTTTATCTTGTGTATCATTTTCATTTTTTAAGACTATTGAAATAGTACATTTTTTCTGAAGAATTATACTAAAAGCATTTTCTAGTAAATCTTTAAACCTTGTTTCTACCGCGTCTTTCTTAAAAGCATCATCAGAAATAAGAATGACATTGTCATTTTCTATTTCTTGAATTTCTAAAGGTAAAATCCAAGTTTTATAAGATATTAGAGAAAGTTCGCCTTTTAGTAGTTCTTTTGCCTCGTTCAATATGTCGTTCAAACTGCTTTCCATTGGTATATAAACCTCCAGTATAAACTTTCTTTAAGAAAAAAAGGTATTAAATAAATAAACACCAAATTTACGACATTATAATATCAAAAAATAAAAAATTAATCAATAATAAATAAAAAAAATATTAGAATATTTAAAAAAATGATATAAATACTTGACAATAAGTATACTTTTAATATATAATTTTAACACTTATGATTAAATTAGAGGAGGGGTTATACTATGAAAATGACATATCAACCAAAAAATAGACAAGAAAAGAAAGTACATGGATTTAGAGCAAGAATGAAAACAAAAGGTGGAAGAAATGTTTTAAAAGCTAGAAAAGCAAAAGGAAGAAAAAGAGTGGCTGTTTAATTATGTTAAAAAGATGAGTGATAAAATTGAAAAAAACAGTAATGATAAAAAAAAATTATGAATTTAGAAACATTTTAAAAAAAGGAAATTGTTATAGGGGAAATTTATTTGATATTTTTGTAAAGAAAAACAACAAAAGTATTAATAAGTTAGGTATAGCAATTGGAAAAAAAGCAGGAAATAGCGTAAAAAGAAATAAGATTAAAAGATTGCTACGAGAAAATTACAGATTGATAGAAGAAAAATTAAATTTTGGAAACAGTATTATTATACTATGGAAAAAACAAGCAGACTTTGAAGTATTTGATTTTTATATAATAAAAGAAGAACTTAAAAATCTTTTAATTAAATCAGATCTAATATAGAGGAGAGTATGAAGAAAATCTTTTTATTTTTAATTGAAAAATATAAAAAACATATTTCACCTATAATTGAAAAAAATGGTGTTCACTGTAAATATTATCCATCTTGTTCAGAATATTCAAAACAAGCAATAGAAAAATATGGTGTATGTAAAGGTTTATTTTTAAGTTTAAAAAGATTTTTTAAATGTAATCCTTTTTCAAAGGGAGGATATGATCCTGTAAAATAGGAGGAAATAATGATAAGTTTTTTTTCTAATATATTTGGTTATGTTTTAAACTGGATATATTTTTTAGTGCAAAACTATGGTTTGGCAATTATTTTGTTTTCTATATTAGTAAAAATATTGATGTTGCCATTGTCTATTAAACAAAATAAAACTTTAAAGAAAAACGAGAAAGTTCAAAATGAAATGAAAATACTACAAGTAAAACATAAAGGAAATCCAGAAAAACTAAATCAGGAGTTAATGGAATTATATAAAAGGGAAAAAATTAATCCTCTTAGCGGTTGCTTTAGTGTTATAATACAATTTATTTTAATTTTATCAATGTTTTACTTAGTAAGAAGTCCTCTTACATATATGAAAAAGATAGATAGTGCAAAAATTGAACAACAAATTACAGAGGTAAAGGAAAAAAACGGAGAACAAAATATAAGCAAAACATACCCTGAAATGGCTGTTATAGAATACTTAAAAGATAATGACATCAAGGAAAATGATATGTATATTAATATGGATTTTCTTGGGTTAGATTTAAGCAAAGTACCACAAGAAAACTTTAGAGATATAAAGGTATTTATTATACCTGTTTTATATGTAATTTCTTCTGTTGTTTCAATTAAATTTACTACAGCAATGACAAAGAAAAAAGAAGATAATAAAGAATTAAGAGTTGATAAAGAAAATAATGAAAATAAAGAAATGGATCAAGAAAAAATGGCTGCACAAATGAATAAGAATATGTCATTAATGATGCCAATTTTATCTGTATCAATTTCGCTTGTAGCACCATTAGGACTTGCTTTATATTGGTTAGTAAACAATATTACTATGATAATTGAAAGATTGGTTTTAAATAAAATTTTCTCTAAGGAGGAGGAAGAAAATGCCTAAAAGTATAATCGTTGAAGGAAAGACAACAGCTGAAGCTATAGAAAAAGGATTAGAAAAATTAAATGCAACCAAAAATATGGTTGAGATTAAAACAATTGAAGAAGAAAAGAAAAGAAGTTTTTATAGTATATTAGCACCAAGAGTAGTGAAAATAGAAATGACTTTAAAAGAAGACTTTGAAAAATTCGAAAAAACTATAAAAAAGCCAAAAAGAGAAATTAATAAAAATTTAGATGAAATAGAAAAAATATCTGAAAAAATAAAAGAATTTTTTGTTTCAATTCTTGATGAGAATTGTATATGTGATGTAACTGTACAAGATTATTGTGTGAATGTAAAGATAGACGGTAAGAATATTAGCCATTTAATTGGTTATAGAGGAATGACAATAAATGCTTTTCAGACAATAGCATCAGCAATTGCTAATAAGAATTCATCTTCTAAGATAATGGTTGTTGTGGATGTTGGAAATTACAGAGAAAAAAGAGAAAAAACATTAGAGGAGTTAGCAGAAAAAATTTCTGAAAGAGTAATAAAAACTAAAAAATCAGTAACACTTGATCCAATGTCAGCATATGAAAGAAAAATAATTCATACAAAACTACAAAATAGTGACAAAGTAAAAACTTTTAGCAAAGGTGAAGAACCACATAGAAGAATTGTAATTACATTAAAATAGAAAAAAGGGCAGATATTTATATCTGCCAATTTTATTATTAGGAGGGAAAAATGTCAACAATAGCTGCAATATCTACTGCACCAGCAATTGGAGGAATTGGAATTGTAAGGTTAAGTGGAGATAAATGTTTCGAAATATTAGATAAAATTTTTGTACAAAAAAATATTGAAAGCATTGAAGAAATTGATGGATATCGAATTAAATATGGTAAAATTGTTAAACCAACTTCACAAAAGGTAATAGACGAGGTTTTAGTTTCATATTTTAAAGCTCCAAAAAGCTATACCACAGAGAATATGTGTGAAATTAATTCACACGGAGGAATTGTTGTTCTAAGGGAAATTTTAGAAATTTGTTTGGAAAATGGAGCAGATTTAGCTGAGCCGGGAGAATTTACAAAAAGAGCTTTTATAAATGGAAGAATTGATTTAGCTCAAGCAGAGGCTATTATTGATATTATAAATGCTAAAACTACAAGAGAAGCACAAGAATCTGCTAATCAATTAGAGGGATTTTTATCAAAAAAAATAAATGAAATTAAAACAAAAATAATTGATATAATGGTTGATATTGAAGCCAATATTGACTATCCAGAATATGATATAGAAGAAGTTTCAAATAAGATTGCAGAGGAAAAATTAAATGATGTTTTACAGAATTTAATTAAATTGTCAAAATCTTTTGAAAATGGAAAGATATTAAAAGAGGGAATAAAATTAGCTATAATTGGAAGCCCAAATGCAGGGAAATCTTCTTTATTAAATGCAATTTTAAAAGAGGACAGAGCAATAGTTACTGATATTGCAGGAACAACAAGAGATATAATAGAAGAGCAGGTTGTTATAGAAGGAATTCCTTTCAAAATAATAGATACAGCAGGAATTAGGAATGCTGAAAACATGATAGAACAAATAGGTATAGAAAAGTCGAAAAAAGTTGCTAAGGAAAGTGATGTAGTTCTTGCAGTTTTTGATAGTTCAGTAAATTTAAGTGATGAGGACAGAGAAATACTAAAACTTCTTAAAGAAAAGAAATCAATAATTATTTTAAATAAAATGGATTTAAATCAAAAGTTACTGGAAGATAACAAGGAATTTAAAGAAACAGAAAGACCAATTATAAAAATGTCACTGAAAAAAGAAGAAGGATTAGATAAATTGTTTGAGGAATTAGTAAAAATGTTTAATTTGAATCAAATTAATTTAGATAACGAATTAGTAATTACCAATATTAGGCACCAAGAGTTAATTAATAAGGCAATAGAAAGCACGAGAAAGGCTTTAAATGATTTAAATGCATCTATGCCGATAGATATCATATCTATAAACATTAAACAGATTCTAGAACATTTAGGAGAAATTACAGGGGATAATGTTTCAGAAGACATTATTAAAAGTATTTTTTCTAAATTTTGTCTGGGAAAGTAACATAAAGGAGATGTAGTAAAAAATGAAATATAATGCAGGAGATTTTGATGTTGCAGTAATTGGAGCAGGACATGCAGGTTGCGAAGCTGCACTTGCATGTGCAAGAAAGGGTCACAAAACATTATTATTTTCGATTACTTTGGATAACATAGCAAATATGCCATGTAATCCAAATATAGGAGGAACCTCAAAAGGACATTTAGTAAGAGAGATTGATGCTTTAGGTGGAGAAATGGGCAAAAATATAGATAAGTCTTTCATTCAGTCTAAAATGTTAAATACTTCTAAAGGTCCGGCTGTATATTCTTTGAGAGCTCAGGCAGATAGAAAAAAATATCAAAGAGAAATGAAACATACTTTAGAAAAACAGGAAAATTTATATGTAAAACAAGCAGAGGTTGTTGATATTTTTGTTGAAAAAGGTAAGGTGACGGGAATAGAAACAAATATTGGTGCAATATATAACGTAAAAGCAGTTATATTAGCGACTGGAACCTATTTAAAAGGTAAAATATATATTGGAGAAGTTAGTTTTGAAAGTGGACCAGATGGTGTTTTTCCTGCAAACAAACTATCAGAGTGTTTAAAAAAATTAGATATGGAATTGGTAAGATTTAAAACAGGGACCCCTGCAAGAGTAAATAAGAGAAGTCTAGATTTTTCAAAAATGGAAATTCAAAATGGAGATAAAGACATTGTTTCATTTTCTTTTGAAAATGAGAATATACAAAAAGAACAAGTTCCTTGCTATCTAACATATACCAACGAAGAAACACATAAAATAATAAGAGAAAACTTACATCGTTCTCCCTTATATGCAGGAAAAATAGAGGGAACAGGTCCAAGATATTGTCCATCCATAGAAGATAAGGTTGTAAGGTTTAGTGATAAAGAGAGACATCAGATATTTATTGAGCCAATGGGTTTAGATACTGAGGAAATGTATGTTCAAGGAATGAGCTCTTCACTTCCAGAAGACGTACAAATAGCAATGTACAGAACAATTGCAGGTTTGGAAAATGTTGAGTTTACTAGACCAGCATATGCAATAGAATATGATTGTATAGAACCTTCTCAATTAAAATTGTCTTTAGAATCTAAAAAAATCAAAGGAATGTTTTTTGCGGGACAAATAAATGGAACATCAGGATATGAAGAGGCAGCTGCTCAAGGAATTATTGCAGGTATAAACGCTAGCCTTGAAATAGAAGGAAAAGAACCAATAATTCTGCACAGATCAGATGCTTATATAGGAGTTCTAATTGATGATATTGTTACAAAAGGAACAAATGAACCTTATAGAATGATGACCTCTAGGGCGGAATATAGATTGCTTTTAAGACAAGACAATGCAGACATGAGATTAACTGAAATAGGACATCAAGTTGGTTTAATTTCAGAGGAAAGATATAATAAATTTATTCAAAAAAGGGAAAATATTAAAAGAGAGATAGAAAGATTAAAAACAATAAATATAAAACCAGAAGATAAGGTAAATAAGTTTTTAAGAGAACATAATTCATCAGAATTAAACAATGGTGTAAAACTAATAGAGCTTTTAAAAAGACCTGAAATCAAATATGAAGATTTAAAAGAAATAGTTAAAGATATGCCCAAATTAACTAGAAGCGAGAAGGAAGAGGTTGAAATTGAAGTGAAATATGAAGGTTATATAAAACTTCAATTAGAACAAGTTGAGAAATTTAAAAAATTAGAAACAAAAATACTTCCAGAAGGAATTAATTATTTGAATTTGCAGGGAATAAGTTTAGAGGCAAGACAAAAATTGGATAAGTTTAGACCAAACTCAATAGGTCAAGCTTCTAGAATATCAGGAATTTCACCAGCAGATATATCTGTACTTCTAATACACTTAGAACAAATGAAAAGAAAATAAAATGTCAAGGAAGGAACAAAGTATGGAGTTTAGTGATTTTAAAACAAGTCTAAAAGAAAAACTAGAAAAAATTAATATAAATGTTAATGATACACAAGTAAAGAAATTCTATGATTATATGAATTTATTAATTAAATGGAATGAAAAGATTAATTTAACTGCAATAACTGAGCCAGAAGAAATTATATTAAAACACTTCGTAGACTCTTTGACTATAGCTAAAAAAATAAAAACAGAAGATAAAATTGTAGATGTTGGTACTGGCGCAGGTTTTCCAGGAATTCCATTAAAGATAATAAACTCTGAAAACAAGGTGGTTTTAATTGACTCATTAAACAAAAGAATTAAATTTTTGGAAGAAGTAATTGATAAGTGTTATTTAAAAGGAATTGATGTAGTTCATGCAAGGGCAGAAGATATAGGGAATGATAAAAATTATAGAGAACAATTTGATGTAGTAACCTCTCGAGCAGTTGCAAAGTTAAATGTTCTATTAGAATATATGATGCCATTTGTAAAACTTGGAGGTAAATGTATTTGTTTAAAAGGACCAAATGTTGAAGAGGAAATTCGTGAAGCAGACAACGCTTTAGAAGTATTAGGTGGTAAAATTGAAAATATTGAAGAGGTTATTTTGCCAGATTCAGATAATAGAAGAACAATAATTAGTGTCTTATCCGTGAAACATTTACCAAACAGATATCCGCGAAAAGCAGGCACACCAACAAGTTCACCACTTTAAAATCAGTTTCACACATAACGAAAGCCGTGAAACATTTGATATAAGCGGAGTTTACTGTCAGACAACGTAATTTTTCTGACAGTAAATTTTTGCTATTTTTTGCAAAAAAAAATCAGAAGTTTTTTGTTTTTTATTGACTTTTTTATGAAAAAATTATATTATTGTTATACGGTTTTAAGGAGGGATTAGATTGAGTAAAGTCATTGCAATTGTAAATCAAAAAGGTGGGGTTGGAAAGACCACAACAGCAGTAAATTTGTGTACAGTACTAGCTCAAAAAGGTAAAAAGGTATTACTTATAGATGAGGATCCACAGGGAAATGCTACAAGTGGATTAGGAATAGAGAAGAATACTGAAAAATCAACATATGATGTGCTTATAAATGAGACGACCGTTGAAGAAGCAATAGTAAAAACACCGATAAAAAACTTGTATCTATGTCCTTCAAATATAAATTTAGCTGGAGCAGAAGTGGAATTAGTAAATACAATGTCTAGAGAAACAAAGATAAAGGATAAAATAGAAGAAATTCAAGATAAATTTCATTATATAATAATTGATTGTCCACCATCTTTAGGATTATTGACTATAAATGCATTAACCGCAGCAAATTCGATAATGATTCCAATACAGTGTGAATACTATGCATTAGAAGGTGTAGGACAACTTATGAATACTGTAAATTTAATAAAAAGACAGCTAAATAAAGATTTATATATTGAAGGTGTTGTACTAACTATGAATGATGCTAGAACAAATTTATCAAATCAAGTTATTAGCGAAGTGAAAAAATATTTCAAGGAAAATGTTTATAAAACAATAATTCCTAGAAATGTTAAATTAAGCGAAGCACCAAGTTATGGAATGCCTATAACAGCATACGCACCACGCTCAAAAGGAGCAAGGTGTTATGAAAAATTGGCAAATGAACTATTAAAATCAAAGAAACATTAATATTAGGAGGAATAAAAAATGGCAGGTAAAACAGGATTAGGAAAGGGTTTAGACGCACTATTTTCAAGCAATATATTAAATGTGGCAGAAGAGGAGAAATTGCAGGCAGGAGAGTCAATAGTGAATCTAAAATTAATATCGGTAGAACCAAATAAAAATCAACCAAGAATGAATTTTGATGATGAAAAAATAGAAGATTTAGCAGAATCAATCAAAGAATATGGAGTAATTCAACCAATTATAGTAACAAAAAAGGATGATTACTATCAAATAGTGGCAGGAGAAAGAAGATGGAGGGCTGCAAAAAAGGCGGGTTTAAGCGAAATACCAGCCATAATAAGAAATTATACAGAGCAAAAAAATAAAGAAGTTGCATTAATAGAAAACATACAAAGAGAGGACTTAAACCCAATAGAAAAAGCAACAGCACTAAAAGAGATAATTGAAAAATATGGAATGAAACAACATGAGCTTGCTGCAAAACTAGGAATAAGCAGAAGTGGAATTGCAAATACAATGAGAATATTAAATTTGGACCCAAGAGTTATTGAATTGGTAAAACAAGGACATATTTCAGAAGGACATTGTAGAAGTCTACTAAATATTGAAGATCCAGATAAGCAATATCGAGCAGCGCTATATGTTATAGAAACAGGGGATAGTGTAAGAGAAGTTGAAAAACAAATGAAAATAAAGAAAAAAGAACAATCAATTGACCAAACAAGATATGAACCAATATATAGAGAAATTGAGGATAGATTTAGAAATTTTTTTGGATCACAAGTGAAATTGAATGCGGGAAAAAGATCTGGAACTATAGTAATACATTACAATTCAAAAGATGAATTAAACAACATAATAGAAAAAATACAATAATTATGTAAACTAATTGTTCAAAAAAATAGTGAAAAGGTATTGACTTTTTGCAAGCACCGTGGTAAACTAATACTTGCTTGCAATTGTGGAGAGGTGGTCGAGTTGGTTTATGGCACCAGTCTTGAAAATTGGCGTAGGTTTGTAGCCTACCGTGGGTTCGAATCCCACCCTCTCCGCCAAGCTATAAATAATAATGAATAGTGAATAATGAATAATTAATAATGAATAATTAATTATTAGGATTGAATATTATTTATTGTTCACTATTTATTTAAATTAATTATAAGGAGATTTACCCAAGTAGGTTGAAGGGGACGGTTTGCTAAACCGTTAGGGTTGCGTAAGTGGCCGCGAGGGTTCGAATCCCTCAATCTCCGCCATAAGATAATCAGCTTATAAGAATAGTTGATTATCTTTTTTACTATAATCAATTAATTTATGTGTAAAAAGACAAAATAAGACGTTGTAAAATAAAAAACATATTTAGGTATTATTAATAGTTGAAAACGGTTTAAAAAGGATTCTGAGAGAATGTAAGAAACGAGGTGTAAAATGAGCGCAAATAATAAAATTGGAGTTTTTGATTCAGGGATAGGAGGAGCAACAGTATTAAAGGAAATTATAAAAATTTTACCATACGAGAATTATATTTATTATAGCGATTCAAAAAATAATCCATATGGAGACAAAACAGATGAAGAAGTTTGTAAAATATGTGATAATATTGTTAAATATTTGATAGGAAGAGGCTGTGAAACGATTGTAATTGCATGCAATACAGCTAGTGCAAAAGCTGCGCAATTTTTAAGAGATAAGTACAAAAAAATTATATTTGTTGCAATTGAGCCAGCATATAAAATGGTATATGATTTTGCGTACAATGACCCAACGCTTGTAATGGCTACAAAGGGGACTATAGAAAGTGAAAAATTTAATTTATTATATAACAAGTATAATAATTACAAAACATATCTATTACCATGTGTGGGACTAGCTGATATTATAGAAGAGGGAGACAATAAAAAAATAAAGGAATATTTAGAAAATAATATAAAATGTTATTATGGAAAAGTAAAAAATGTTGTTCTTGGGTGCACACATTATCCTTTAATACAAAAAGAAATAAAAGATGTTTTAGGAGAGGTAAAATTTTTTAATGGGGCACAAAAATTAGCAGAACATTTGAAAATTTTAATGAAAAAAAACAAAAGTATAAATAATTCAAATAAAAGTTTAGAATTCATCGATTCACAAAAATCGAAAATTAAGGAAAAAAGATTTTATAAAATATTAGAGGAATTTAATTAATTAAAATTATAAAAAAATAATATAAAAATAAAAAAAAGAAAAAAAATAATTATAAGTAACTTTAAAAAAAGAAAACTTATAATTATTTAAGATAAACCAAAATTTGTGTTTTAGTGTTAAAAATGAGATAAAAAGTAAAAAAATAAAAAGTGCAAACCTACGGACAAGAGCATTAAGAAAAGAAAACAAAAACAACAAGAAAACACGATTTTTTCAAAAAGACAACAAAAAAACGGCTGGTTCAAGGAAGAAAAAAGCTGTTATATTATGGAAAATATTAATAAAAAAATAAAAATAAAGAATAAATAATTATAAATAAATATAAAAAAAATAAGAAAAAAAATAAAATTAATTATAAATAAATATAAAAAAATAAAAATAAAAAATAATTAATTATAAATAAATAATAAAAAAATAAGAATAAAAAATAATTAATTATAAATAAATATAAAAAATAAAAATAAAAAATAATTAATTATAAATAAATAATAAAAAAATAAGAATAAAAAATAATTAATTATAAATAAATA
>OIYV01000347.1_pt1 | contig 29163 bp, 32 predicted proteins | sample 1588251 | NCBI WGS metagenome assembly OIYV01 (sample SAMN03283282) | human gut metagenome | biome: human-associated habitat; material: feces | host: Homo sapiens | place: Peru | collected 2012
CCTTAGCATTACTTCCTTTTTCATTTTTTTCTTGAAAACGTTTAGGACAATATTGGCAAAATTCATGAAAAACGCAAAAAAATCGCCCAATAAGTGTAGGAAATTCAATTTCATTTCTTAAATTTGCAAAAGAAATAAGGGGTATTAGCTCATCTGGTAGAGCGCAACACTGGCAGTGTTGAGGTAAGCGGTTCGAGTCCGCTATACTCCACAAAAAAAAACGCGACCCACTCCAGGTCGCGTTTTTTGTTGTCATATATCTTTCGCTCCTAATGCTCAATGCTTACAGTTTCTGGTCATGCTGGCATTCGGTGGCGGTTTTAGATGAGAGGAAAATCATCACTCATAAGGTCACTTTTCTTGGTAATGACTACTTCGTCATACATCATCATCACAATATCCTCTTCATATTCCCCAACAATACTTTTGTTCTCAATTCCGTGAATGTTGTTGAGTATGAGTTTGATGAAATCAACGCCTGCACCATAGGCATGGAGATAAGCTCCACCAAATCGTGGGTTAATCTCATTGAGATAATATTCTCCGTCCTTCATGAAGAAATCCATGTCGCAGGGGCCATTTAATTCCAACACAGAGCATACTTCCTCTATGAAATCGAATAGTTTTTGGTCCTTGAATGAGATAGTCTTATTTGCTCCGCCCACACGAGTCTCTATTTTCTTTTTAGTGAAGGCCGCTACAGGTTTGTGGCTGATGCAGTCGACATACACATCGGCATCGCAGTCGCCTCCTGTCATCAACTCTTGAATAATGTAGGTGAATTTGCCATCTTTAAACTTAGCTTCAGCCTCTTCCCAGGAGTTTACCTTTCCTATACCTACACTGCCACTGCCGTTGATAGGCTTCATAAACACAGGGAAGCTTATCTCGCCTTTTTCCAGTCCGTTTTTAAATCCCTCTAATGAGTTGTAAGTGAGTATTGTTCTTACACCTTTATCATGAAGATACTTGAACATTTCATATTTGTCATAACATAGGCGAGCTGTCCAGTCGGCTGGGCACAAAGGAAGAATGCCTTTTGATAGCAAGTCTTCTCTGTTTTTTGCCAGTATCTCAATCTCTGGATCAATTAATGTAGTTATGGCCTTTACTTTGCTTTTTTCGCAAATATCTAAAACATGCTCATAATATGAGGGATCATCAATCCTTGGCACAAGATATGTTTCATCGGCCATGAATAATGCTGGTGCAACAGGGCTCATATCTGTTGCCACAATTTTACCACAACCGTTCATCGATTTGCGGAAGTCTTTAAGTAGGGTCGCTCTTCGACCACAACTACAAAACATAATATTATCCATTGTTTTGTCTCAATTATATATTTGTTATTTAAATTTATTCTTTACTATATGCTCTTGCGCTGTCCATTTTTCACGAATCAGCTCAAAACTATCTTCATTTTTGATATAGATGTTGGGTATGTATCTAATAAACATAGGACTTAAACACATCGTGTATGCCCCAACATTGTTGTAAACAATTCTATCGCCAACGCTTAGCAATGGTTTGTCTTTTAATGTGTGCATACGGTCGTATTCAAGGCATGTGCAACCACTTACAATTTGTTCCTTTGCTATATCACGATTTTTGTTGTCGTCCACAGTTTCGCATAGATATGTGCTCTTTTTGAAAAATGGGTCAATGTCGTTTCTGCTACCATTTGTAGTTATAAACCAGAGTTCCTTTTCCACATGTTTCACATCAATCACTTCACTTATAAATGAGAAGCATGATGCCACAAGAGCATTTCCCGGCTCAACGATTACGCATAAATTTTGCATCTCAAATTTTGACAATACTTCGTAAAACGCATCGCTATATTGTTGGTAAGTGGGTTTATTTGGAAATATTCCGAAAAATCCACCGCCAACATCTAAATAATTGATGCTTAAGCCATACTTCTTAATGGTCTGACAAGCATACTCTATGGATTTTTTATAGAATCTTACGCTTCTACTGTGGGTGGTCCTGTGAATATGTAGTCCTGCCAACTCCACGTTGTCTATTTGTTCGATGAATGAAAGTGCATCTTTCAGTTCTTCAGTTTCATCAGAAAAACCAAATCTGCTGTTGTCATTTTCACCGTCGGCATCTTCTGGTGAGACGTGCGATATATTGATATTTACGCGTAGCCCAACATTGTATTTTTTATCATGGGGTAGTTCCTTAAGCCATGAAAGTTCTCTTTTCGTTTCAATATTTACTATCGCACCATGAAGGATAGCATCTATAAATGTTTCTTTCGACTTCAAAGGGCCATTGTAGATGATGTTGCCTTTGTCGAATCCACAAGCGAGTGCCAGTTCGTATTCGTCAGAAGAAACAACCTCGGCATAAGCACCAAGTTTTCCTGCACACTTTAGACAGAAAGGAACAGAGTTGGTTTTTACTGAATATCCAACTATTGAGTTTCCGAACTTGGAGTTTAAAGCCTCTTGAAATCCACAAACACTTCTTTCTAATTCCTTGGGGTCAAGAATAAAGCAAGGAGTGCTTAAATCATTAATTTTTTCCATTAAATAGGGGTGTGGTGAACTGCTTGTTTTCTACGTTATCGTTTTCTATGTCTTTGCGCAATACCACTTTTTTAGCTGTGGTCCAAACTACTTTCACATCAGTAATGAAAGAGATGTGGTCAACATACCAGACATCGAGTTCAAATTTCTTTGTCCAACTTAAATTGTTTCGACCATGACACTGTGCCCAACCCGTGATGCCAGGCCGCACATCGTGTCGCCGCGATTGTTCTGCGCTGTATAATGGCAAATATTGCATTAAAAGTGGGCGAGGACCAATAATTGCCATATCGCCTTTCAGTACATTTATTAATTGTGGCAATTCGTCAATACTTGTGTTTCTGACGAATCGACCGAATTTAGTTATCCGTTGTACATCTGGTAATAGTTTGCCATCAGGCCCTTTCTTCTCGTTCATAGTTTTGAACTTGATAATCTTGAATGGCTTGCCCTTGTATCCGGGGCGCTCTTGTAAGAAAAATGCACCAGCTCCCTCATTGAAAATCAGCAGCAGAATGGTCACAATCAACAGAAATGGCCAAATTATCAATAGCACGCAAAGCACTATGAAAAAATCAATTATGCGTTTAAAAAAATGCTTATACATTTAGTATTTTATATCTAATTTGGTCAATAATGTCAATAAGTAGATTTGAACGATGGGTTTCGTTCCATTTTTTCAATTCTTCTCTATTTCTAATACTTCTAAAAAATCCTTGTTGTTGACCCTTGGGATTATAATTGAGAAATTCTCCTTTATCCATTGAGTCTACTGTATTCATCTCCTCGTTTGATAACTCAAAATCAAAAATGTTGATATTTTCTGTAAGGTGTGGTGTAAACCAAGTTTTAGGAATCATAATAATGTTTTGTTGTAACATCCATCGTAATACGATTTGAACCACTGACTTGTTATGATTTTTTGCGATTTCTAATAATTTTGCATTTTCGAGTATTTCTTTTCTTGGAGAAACGGAACGAAAATGGCTGAAAGTGGACATCGCTTGTACTGCAATACCTTTCTCTTTGCAGAATGAAATTAAATCTTTTTGCGTATTTAATGGGCTGATCTCGAATTGATTAATAGCAGGCGTTATGTCAGTGATTTGAGAAAGAGCATCTAAATGAGGTTGCAAAAAATTGCTTACTCCGATAGCCCGAATTCTACCAGCATTATATAGTTTTTCCAATTCTCTCCAAATTTTATCTGTGTTGGGATAAGGATAATGTATTAAGAAAAGGTCAATATAATCTGTTCCTAAATTGTCAAACGACTCTTGTATTACTTTTTTTATACTTTTGCCATTTGGGATATTTAAAATGCTTTTTTTCCCATAGTGGTATTGTCCTCTGGTGAGAGCTGCAGCACTAACTTTTGTGGTTATAAAAACATCTTCTCGTTTTATGCCATTTTCTTTTAAAGCTAAGCTAATAGCTTTTTCATTATTATATTTCCAAGCTGTATCAAACATGCGATACCCCAGTTGATATGCACATCCTATAGCACGCGTCAACTCATAATTAGGTATAAGAAATGTTCCTAAACCTAACTGTGGCATCATTATTCCATTATTTAGTTGTATATAATTCATAAACCAAGTCCTTTCATTATCTGTAAAAAATAACCATAACTGCCAACAAATTCTATCATGTCTAAGTCTGGCATATGATTTCCTTCTATTATTAATGGACCATCTTCCTTGATTGCAATGTCCCATCCTATATATCTGCATTCAGGAATTTTTTTCGCAGCTTTAATACATATTTCTTTTACATCTGACCAAAAAGGTATTTGTTTTCCTAACATGCAGATATCAGTGTTGGGATGAATGTATGAAGTTAAACCATTTGAGGCATAATATGGAGATATGATGTAGCCATGTGCTTTATCTATTTCGTATGCACAACCTCCTTGATGAGAATTATCAACTATAGAAGAGCCAACTCCAGCTCTTACAACTGTTTTAACAATAGATACTTCCCCTGTTTTATTATTCATTACTGTGTAAACACGAATCGTATTAACAGACTTATTGCCAAACACCATTTCGTGGTGTTGGATAATGTTTTCTTCTATTAATATATCAGAAGATTTATATTTCTCAAATAGCGTATTTATTTCATCGCTGTTTTTTGGCATATTTTTCAGCATGATTCCGTTTCCTTCAAGACCATTCATTGGCTTTATGATAGCTTGTCTATGTTTTTTGCAAAACGATTCAAAATCAGAAAAACTCATTTGCTTTGAATATAGCCATTCACGTCTGATAAACTCTTTGAAAAAAGTGTTAAAATCAACCTTATTGCATAGATAATGTATGTGTGATGGGGCATTTACTGTCGAAACGATTTTACACCAATGCCTATATGTGAATATTTTCTTTCTTTCAAAACGGCTTCTCTTGTGGAAATTTCCTACTATATAGTGATTTAGAGCACAACCATATTTGAAACGTGTCCAAATGCTGTCTATTAATAGTAAAGTGCTGTTACAGTTTTCTTCGGCAGCGAGCTGTTTTATTGCTTTCTTGTATTTAGTAAAACCATTTAGAATGCTCATTGTGTTATTTAAAAGAAGATTCGTTATTAATCAAGAAAAAAACATGAATTAGGCATTTAATGCCCTTATTACATCAAAGTATGCTCCAGGACTTCCGGTGCTTTCTAAGGTGAATATTCCTGGGTTGTGATTGCCCTCTATAAGCTCAACACCTTTTTCCGTAAATGCCACGTCCCAACCTATAAACCGGCATTGTGGAATTTTTTCTGCCGCTGTTTTTACAACATTGATTGCATGTTCCCAATTTGGTATTTGAAAACCTAACAAACATTTGTTTGACCCTGGGTGGTAGATTAAATTATAGTTACCCCCTTTAATCCCTTTGTGGTCAATAATCCCCGTAGAGAGATCAATTTCATATAGCACTCCTCCTGCAGAATAATTGTCAACCACAGAGTCACCAACCCCAACTCTTAAACCAGCTCTAATTACATGTGCTTTCCCGCTTTTATCTAAGACTGTCAGAATTCTTGCAGAGTTAACAGAAGTATTATTAAAATACATCGCTGGATGTTGTTTAATTACAGTTTCAATCAAGAAACTTCCAGAAGCTAATTCTTCGTATAATTGGTTGACATTTTCTTCATGTACTCGAACTTTTCTAATTCCTTCTCCTTCCTGTAGTGATAGAGGCTTTATAAATAACTCGTGGTTTGATTCTATTAATTTTTTGAAAGAGTCTTTGTTCATATCTCTGGAGTAAAGCCACTCTCTTTCAATATAATCTTTAAAAAAAGTATTAAATTCAAGTTTGTTTACTAATATATAGGTATACTCCCTATCATTAGCTATCTGTATGACCTTTTCGAGGCGTCTTTGAGTAAATGAGCGTTTTCTGGTCAAGACCCCCATTTTGTAAAAATCCCCATTAACATATTGATTTATTAGGCATCCGTAGTGTAATAAACACTTGAAGTAGTCTTGATACAACCACCACAAACTAATTCCTTTACGCTCGGATAGTTTTTTTAATTGGTTATGCACCTTTGATAAATAAGCGAAATATTTTTTCATGTGTGTTGTTTAAATTCTTTTTTATTCTTCGTAATCTTCTTTTCTGCCCCATAGTTGTGCCATGGGTTCAGTTTCCATTTCGTGCTTAAAGTCGCGAAGCTGGTCAAGATAGCTGTATTTTGGGCGATATGACGGGAAGTCGCCAAAAGTCTTACTCATGTCAAAGGCATTTTCAAGTGGGTCGGGCTTGTTTGGCACATAGATAACCTCTGATGGATTGTCCTTTGGCGAGAACACTTCAATTATGCCCTTGATTTGCTCCTCAAGCGTCACTTGCCATCCGTTACCCAAATTATAGCATCCTCCTTCTTTATCGCTTTCAATGCAGGTCTGCACCATGCGCACGAAATCTTTGATATACACCATTTCTTTCGCTTTCTTACAGTTGCCCCATATCTCAATAGGCAAACTTTTGCTTGCTCTGTCCATTAGCATACGGAATGGCATCATTCTGCGTTTAAAGTCGGCATAATGATATGCGTTTGGATGATACTGATAAATGGTGAAAAAGCGAAGAGCAAAGAAATGAATGCCATATTCAGCTCTGTAGTGTTCCATCAAGTCGACAGCTGCGTTTTTAGCAATCGTGTAGATAGCATGATCCCCTGTGAGAGGGAAGTGGCGAGGAGCATCACACGGTATCACCATACCATTGTTGTGATATTTTGCCATATCTGAAGGTGTTTGTGGAAACACAATCTTCTTGCAGTTCACTGTTCGCATCCAGTTCAGCACATTCAGAGTGCCGATAGTGATGCTTTCAAACAAATCAATGGGGTCGAAAGCATATCGGCTGGGAAGTGAACTCGCAAAATGCGCCACAGCATATATGTCATCTTTCGGAAGAATATCAAAGGCCTTAGGGTCTTCAATATCAACGCTGTAGTACGACATTCCACGGTCGGCAAAAAAGTTATTATCATTTTTTCTGTGGCCTACAGCAATCACATCATATCCCTGCTCCTTCATGTGAACAGAAATATACGCGCCTAAATTGCCAGTGGCTCCAAAAACAACTATTTTCTTCATATTCATTTTTTTAGTTATATCCATTGAAAGGCTCCATTGTGGCATTGCCTTCTTGGGTAATACCGTCGCGATTGAGCACGGTTTTTATTGTGCTGATAATTATTTTTATGTCGGTCAGAAAAGAGCAGTTGTCCACGTACCACACATCGAGCTTAAATCTTTCTGTCCATGAAATACCATTTCTGCCGTGGCACTGTGCCCAACCGGTGATACCAGGGCGCACATTATGTCGGCGGGCTTGTTCGGTACTGTATAGTGGAAGATAATGCACACGCAATGGACGAGGACCAATAAGCGCCATGTCGCCCTTTAGCACGTTGATGAGCTGAGGTAATTCGTCGATAGAAGTGGAACGCACAAATTTGCCAACTTTTGTCAAACGCACACTATCAGGCAAGAGATTGCCCTCGGCATCGCGCTCATCAGTCATTGTCTTATATTTGATAATTTTGAAAATCCTTCCATTTAACCCAGGACGCTCTTGCAAGAAAAAAGCCCCAGCCCCCTTATTGGCAAAATGCAACCAAATAGCGACAATTAAAAGAATTGGCCAAATCACAAGAAGCGCAACAAGTGCTATGCAGAAATCAATTATCCGTTTAAAGCAATGCTGATACATTCTTTGTCAAATTTCTATAGTTCTACAACTGGCGCATTCTGCCACTCAATCAACTTGTCGGCTGAGTTAAGGCTTTGAAATTGATAGGCTGTAATGAGTTTACTCATTTTGTTGAAAGCGTTTTTTTTGCCTAGATTCGATTTGATGTGGCGTTTGTAGCGATTAAAGAACGTTCCAGATTCTTTGAAGTAATCTTCAAATTCCTTCTTTGTCAACATTCTTTCGCTTTCGGGAATAAGGTCGTCAATGTGGAAATAAGTCATGGCATAGAGGCTATTTTTCATTTCCTTTTTCACAAACCATAGAGGGAAAAAGCGGAAATAACCTCCTCCAGAATAAGCAACATCTTTACCTGCTATATGGGTAGTGCATATTGGAAATTCCTTGATTTTAACGCCACCGCATTTTACTATCGAAGGTGCTTTTTGCCCGAAATTTGCAAATCCACCAAAATCGCGAGTTGCTGGAAAGATTGAAGCGTCGCGCTCAATTCCACATTCTACTAAAATTTCAAAAGCCCACTTATTACTGTTTCCGATGGAGAAGGCAGGTGCTCTATAGCTAAGCACTTTTTCTCCGATACATTGCTCCAATGCGTCAATCGCACTAATGGTATCTGTGCGAAATTCTTCTTCAGTTAATTTTGTGATCCAAACATGCTGGTCGGAATGGCAGCCTATTTCATGTCCTTTATCAGCAATTCTTCTAACCACTTCAGGGAATTCTCGTGCCATTCCTCCCAAACAGAAAAATGTCGCTTTTTTCTGTTCTCTCTCCAATTTGTCGAGAATCTGATTTAGATAGAGATCGAAAGCTTGATATTTTTCTTGTCGGTTTCCAAAATAGTTCTTCTCAAGAAACCATTCCTCAATATCAAACGTAAGTATATTCATTGTTTTGGTCTGTTTGGGATTGACTTTACTATTTTAGCTGGGCGACCTGTCGCTATAGTCCATGCAGGTACATCTTTTGTTACAAGTGAGCCAGCACCTACTATTGCTCCTTCTCCGATTGTGACACCTGGCATTATGAATGATTCCATTCCTACAAGGCATCCCTTTTTCAATACAATAGGCTTTAGGACATATCCAAGTTTCATATAATCGCTACCTACATAATAATCACTAAAATTGCGCTGATGACATAGTAAACGTGACCCGCCGGCAATACTTACACTGTCTTCTAAGGTGATTAAATCTGCATGTCCTGTGTCTATGTGCACATTGTCACCCACAAAACATCCCTTTCCTACATGACATCCGATGCTTTTCATAACCCAAGGTCGCACTCTCCTTGGAAGAAAAGGGGAGAGCAGGAAAGAGTTGAACACGAATTTTATTAAAAATGTGTCTTTGTAGGTTTTAAGCACTCGTTTGACGACTCCCCAGATAGACACTTGACCATAGGCTTCTTCTGAATAATTAAATCCTAGTTTTCGAAGCATTCGAAAAGTAATGCTGAGTTTTTTCTTGTTTTCACTCATTATTTATCGCTTTTTTAACTCTGTTTCTATAAACTGAAGCATCAGTTCGCAATATTTTGTATGACTGAAATGCTTTGATACGAATTCGCGGCCTTTTTCCCCCATTGCGGCTGCAGATGCTTTGTCTAAAAGCCTTTCTACTGCGCAAATGATAGACTCTGGGGTTTTATCAATATGATACCCTGTTTTACCGTTTATAACAGTCTCTGCACTTCCTGTGTAGCCAGAAACGATAGCCGGAACGCCCATTGCTTCTGCCTCTAATGCTACCATACCAAGACCTTCACGGTGGGTCGGAAGCACAAGTACATTCATCAGCATATAGTAAGTTTGTATTTTGCTGAATGGGACTTGTCCAGTAAATATGATGTCCTCTCCATTGCGTAAATATTCAAGTGTTGAAGTTGGCAAAGCATCGCGGAACTCAGGTTCGCCAATTACAAGCAGTGTGATTTTTTGTTTTGGATGTCTCTTACGAAGAACCCTAAAGGCCTCAATAAGCTCTATGACCCCCTTATCGCGCACAAGCCTTCCGACAAATCCTATCACAAACTGGTTCTCTTCTATACCGAAGTTAGATTTTAATTCTGCAATTTCAATTGGGTTAATTCTGTCTGGGTTGAATTTTTGCTCAATATCAATTCCATTGCAAGAACCTTTACCCAAAATTATGGTTTTCCCACTTTTATCGATGTGGTCTTTCTCTCTAAAATTTGCGACATATTTGCTTACGCAAACCACTTTGTCGGCAAGCCATGAAACATATTTGTCGTTTAGTTTTACCAAAGTGCGTTTTATCCCAGTCATTGTTTCATAAAGTATACCATGAGCAAATACTATGCGGTGTGGCACTCTTGCAATTGAACATGCTATCATACCCAAAAGGCGTGCTTTCGCTTGATGGGCAATTACCATGTCAATTTTATTTCGACGAAGATAGCGAACGATGTAGCATAGAGATTTCAAGTCGCGCCATGGTGATAACTGTCGAGATAAATTCACGGGATAATAATGTATGTTGTTTTGGCTTGCAAAATCTTCAATATTATCACCTGGAGAACAAATAAGATGCATTTCAAATCCACCTTTTTCATGAAGATATTTAAATTGTCCTCCAATGAAATTCTTGGCCGAACTTGGTAGATTGATTATTTCAAGAATCTTTGTCATAATTAATAGGATAGACAATATATTTTTTAGTGGGAGAACTGTTGCACTGAATGATTTTTCCTGGGTTGCCAATTACAATAGAGTTGTCGGGGACGTTAAAGTTGACGAAAGCGCCAGGTGCAATTAACACGTTATTGCCAATGATAATGTTCCCTATAACAATTGAATTTGCAAAAATGCAGCAGTTGTTCCCAATTTTTGGTGTGCCACATGTCCCATTTATGAATGATTCTCCAATTAAAAACTCCCTGAGCAATATTACAATTGTGCCCAATTACAGAATTGGGATGAACAACTACTGAACCAAATGTAGTAAGCGAAATCCACGTCCTATCTTCGTTCCTGCGGGAATCTGAACGCCAGATTTGTATTTTAATTTTTTGAGCAGTATGCACCAAAATTGTTTTGAAAATCGATTCTTTGCAAATTGTACTTTTCTAAAAAACCACATATATCGAGTATATGGCTTGTACAAATAAGCGAGTTTTATTGTTAGCTTATTGTAATTACTACCGTGATAATGGTAAATATCTTCTTTTATCGCAGAAATCATTTATTTAGCCCTTTTCGATGAAAATAGCTGTAAACAAACTTTGGTGCAAAATATTTCAAGATTGGTTCAATGGCAAATATCTGATAATACCATGGTAGCCCAATCATCTTGTAGCCAATGTGCTTTACATGCATTCCGTTGCGTCGTCCTTTCCAGTTGCGTCGTGCTATGGCGTTGCGGTCGTCGCGCATTTTGTAAAGGCATTCATCAAGCATATATAACTTGTGACCAGCAGCAAATATCTTAAACCAAAGATGGTAATCTTCAACGCGTAATAATTTGTCGTCAACAGAGTATCCTCCAACATCTTTGAATACGGCAGTGTGAGCCATGCATGGGGCGTGACAAATAGGAGTGCCTCTTACGAAATCTTTCTTTGAAACTTCCCCTTTTCCTTTACCTTGTCTGAATTCACCATGCTCGTCAAAGTAAATCATTGGAGCACTCACAACTGCATATTCTGGGTGCTCATCGAGAAATTTGATTTCTTTTTCAAATCGAGTGGGGAGGCTGATGTCATCGCCGTCCATGCGTGCAATATATTCTGTGTCGGCATACTCCAAGCAATGGTTCAGCGTGTAGTTAAGCCCCATGTTGCGTTCGTTTTTGATAACAATCACATTCTCGTGCTTTTTCGCATTTTCCTCTGCTATCTTCAAAGTGTCGTCTTTCGACCCATCATCGCAGAGGATGATTTTAAAATCTTGATACGTTTGGGCATAGAGCGAGTCGAGCGCTTCTTGAAGCGTGGGAGCGCAGTTGTAAATGCCCATTAATACAGATATTCTTGCCATACTTATTTTCCTAATAAAAACATTGTGAATGTGAAACCCGCATAAAGCAACAGAATAATTGCGGTTTTTCTATCTTGATCTTTCCATATTTTTAAACGGATTAGTGGATATGCTATAATAATTGGGTATAGGAACCATGAAAGGTATGCAAATCTGTTGGATTGGCTTGCTCTAATCACAATTACCCAAAAAGAGTTTGCTAATATATACGTAATGGCAAACAAATTGTATATTTTGTTTTTAAAGTTTCTTTTTATTGTCACGTACCAAAAGAATAAAATTGGCATAGCACTATATAGTAAGAAGTCAAATCGAAAGGTGCCAACAGATGAATTTTCCTTAATTGTCTCAGCATCATATTGGGCGTTTAGATAACTTTGCATTCTGTCATCAACTCCTATGTTAGCAAATAACTCTGCAAAATAATTGCCAAAAATTAAAGAAATGATGATGCATATAAACCAAATTTGTATAGCAAATGCAGGAGCTCTCCAAATGTAATGAGCTATAATAAAGCACATAGAGGGTATCATTGTTGATCGGTGGATACCTGTTGCTAAAAGAAGTAATAAAATCCCGAAGTTTTTTTGGGTATTATTTTTTTTAGTGCTAATTATTGCGAATCCCACTAATATTAAACTGCATGCCATGCCATTTCGTATACCATTGACGCCAAAAGTGAAGAACGAAAAAGATGAAAAGCAAAACAGCATGGCAACCCATAGGTTATTTGGAAATAGTTTCTTGCAGCAGTATAGCATTAAGCCAATATACGAGGTTTCAATTGCTAATAGATATTCATTGGCATTAAGCCCAATGTATCTAAAACTATATGCCAAAAATGCCCAAAGCCACTCATTTTCTAAGTTGATAGGCGCAAACGACTGATAGGAGTGCTCATAACTATATATGTAATATCCTGTATCAACAAAAACATAAGAGTATGGTCTTAATCCCATAAAAAGAATAAGAAGCACAGATAATCCGATTGTGAATACTGGAAAGGTTGGCCTGTTATATAGTACACTTTGTCGTGCAATGGCAAAGTATTTTAAAAAAGTACCAAAGCACAGTATGAATATTACAGAATTAAAAATCCACCCATACTGTTCAGCTGCTATAAAGTCTATTTCATGCATTTCTGTTAAGCTTTTTTCTCAATGAATATATTAAGCAAATTATTAGTTTGCTTCTCAACTTCACAAGCGTTGCTAATATTTGGTTTGCTTTATGGGTGCATTTGTGAAGTGCGAGTGTGGTTTGAACACTTTCGCTGTTGATAATTGTGTCCACTTGTTGCATTTTCTCTTTAAATGAAAGATTGTTTGGCATCGAGAATATGCCATGCAGCATCCATTTGACCTCGGAGATTGCAATATTAGCTTTTGCGATGAGGGAGTTATTCTCTTCGAGATAGATATCCACAAAGCCGCTTTGCAATATGATGCTTTGGATATGGTTTTGTATAAATTGGGAACTGTATTTATTACCGAGAGTCAATCTTTGCCTTACAATATAGTGGTAGCCATGGTAATCGAAAAATGAATAAGATGGGTTTACTAAAAGAACTCTTGATAGAAACTCTTGATCTTCAATAATGCTAAGTCCTTTTTTAAATTTCAGTTCATTATTTTTTAAAAAATTTGCGTTATATAGTTTATTCCAAGCGTAATTGAAGCAATCAGAAAAGGTGTCACTCCATTTCATATTTTTTTCTATTGGTGTGGATACGTTTGTGATATGGGAAAACCATGTGGATTTTGTTCCATCAGACGAAATGAAGTCTTTGTAGTAGCCACAGATTACGAAGTCGTCGTTTTTTACTTCAATTGCGTTCACCATTTTTTCGTAAAAATCAGGCTCAACAGCATCATCGCTATCAAAGAAATGTATGTATTTCCCTTTTGCAAGGTCAATTCCATAGTTTCTTGCATCAGAAAGTCCACCATTCTCCTTTTTTAGCACTTTTATGCGAAGGTCTTTATTTGCATATGCTTGTGCAACAGAATTGCTGTTGTCGGTAGAGCCATCATCAATGACGAGGAGCTCCCAATCAGAATATGTTTGGTTTATAACGCTGACAATAGCTGCCGAAATATATTTTTCAACATTATATGTGGGCATGACTATTGAAACAACCGGATTTTTCATATTCATTTTTAGATATTGTCAAATAAGTTTTCGTAATTTTCAATGAGTGATTGAGTCGTTGGCTTTGGTTGTTGAGAAATCGTTTTTTTATATTTGGATATTAACCTTGGATTTGAAACCAAAGTCTTTAGCCCATGGTAAAAATCGTTGTCATTGTTTTCTACAATCAATCCAAACTTTCCATTTTTGAGAATTTCGTCCATCCCTGACACCTTTGTTGTAAGTACTGGAATTCCAAGTGCCACAGCTTCACTGGTGGCAGTACTGTATCCTTCGCGTTCTGAGCTGCATACAAATAAATCCATTTTTGCTATCCATTTGTATGGGTTGTTATCAAATCCCAGCACAGAAACTTGATCCACTACATCCTTGTTTTTAATTAATTGGGATAGGTTCTCTTGCTCATTTCCTTTTCCAAGCAAATAGAAGTGTATGTTACTGACACCTTCTTTTTTTAGTTGAGAAATTGCTTGGATAATACGGTCAAATCGTTTTAGTTTAATTAAACGGCCGATAGCAATTATGTTTATGCGTTCTGGGGATATTGCAAGAGGACATGGTTCTATGGCTTTTTTATATATCCTGTCATAATCATTTACGTTATGAATCACTGTCTTTTCAGACTTGACGTTCGGGAGGCATTTACAGAATTCCTTTAATGTGTTATTTGAAACAAACACAATACGTTCGAATTTGTTATAACACATTGTAGCTTCCTTGTCGTTTCTGAAAGCTCTTAATATTTTTTTATCTTTTGACAGTGTGGTGTGCACCCAGGCAATTTTTTTCGTTTTTTTATTTCCTCCTGATATGATTCTTGTTGGTGATGATTCTAAATAGGCGATTTCTAAATCGTATTTATCTTTTATGAATAGCCAATGCCAAAATTTGGGAGGCAAAAGTTTCATTAGGGAACTGAATCCTCGAAAGATTTTCTTAAAAACATATTTCACATGAACTTCTTGTGGAATATCTTTCATGTTCACCCCTGCTCCAAATATAGTATGGAGGGTGATGTCGTATTTGGAGTAATCAAGATGTTGAAGTAAGTTGATAAGAACCTTTTCCGCACCACCTCCTTGCATATCAAAGTGAAATATTAGGATTTTCTTTTTTGAGTGTAGCACCATTTACCTTTAGCATTTTTTAAGTATTTGTTTACACTTTGTGATTTTTAAGGAACGTTCGGTTTTATATCCATTACTGTTTTTTCCTTTATAATTCCTTTTTCTCCAAGACGGAGAATTATTCTTAATGAATTAAATGTTTCAATAGCAAAAACTATAAACTAGTGTTTGGATATACTCTTGTGTTCAACCGTTATTAAAATAAAACTGTCAATTAATTTTTGATATGGAGTCTTGGACTCTTTTATAGACCTGACCAGTATCATCAAAACTCATATGTCGGGATATTATGCTCGTCACATTATCAAGTTCGCCATTTTTGATGAAATATATATATCCACAGTCTTTTATCCATTCGTAGGCTCCTTCTATCTTGTGATTGTTGTTAGAAAACACAATAGCTGGAGTGCCTGTTATAAATGCAAAGATCATGCCGTGTAGTCGGTCTGTAATCACCCATTCTGAAGTTCTGAATTTATCCCATATTTTTTCGAGCTCACTTTTTCTTTCAATAATAGATAACCCATCTTTACCTATATGAGTATCGTAGTTGGAAATTTTAAATTTTTTGGAGAGCTTATTCAATAGATTTTCGTATTTAGAATCAGAAATGGCCCTCTCTGCATCATTCCGCAAACATAGGGTTACACCGAGCCTTTTGACTGTAGGGCGTCTTTTGTCAAGTGACATTACAATATCAGGAGTTAATTTAATATTACAACGTTGAAATAATGAGCACATTATTTCAAATGATAGTTTTTCTCGTGCTACTATTGTGATATTTGGATGCTTATTATATGTTTTTTTTGCAAGATACTTGATATATATTCCTGATAAAGTGTTCGAGAAAAAAATAGTTTGGGGGAATGAAATAACTTTGTTATTAGGGAATGCTTTCACAACCAATTGGCGTAATAGCTCTATATCAAAGTATAAATCGCACATGTTTCCACCTCCAACTGTTGTGATAATGTCGTCTTTGGAGATTATGGCCTGTAGTGCTTTTATGGAACTAAGAGTTTTGCTAATGGGTACATCTACAATTTTATAACCAGGGAAGGTCTCGCTTAGATATTTCTCTTGAGCATATGTAATAGCTACATCTCCAAGATTACCATAGTCTGCTGCAAGAAACACAAAACATTTTTTTCTTCCTTGCAATTCTTTATATTCAGGAAGAAAACTAGGACTCGTTTTCATTTTGTGAGCAAAAGCAAGCTGTATTTTAATTATTTTGATTAGCGATGCCATCTTGGTATTCTTTTTTTAACGAACAGAATGATACTTGCTCTCTCTTGAGCGTCAAATACTAAAATAAAAGATAATGTGACAATTATCATTGTAGTCAATAGTAGAATAGCGACAAAAGATGTGAAGTTGTCGTTAAAAGCGTCTTTAATTTGGTAGATTAATAAAAATGAAACAACTCCTAAAAATATTAATCTACCAAAGGTTGCAAAATAAAAATGTGATATCTTGAATTCTGGAGTGTTTTTCTTTAATACAAAAGAATTAATGATTACAAACACAAAGCTGATTGCAACGATTATCCAATAGCAAACTTCATAACCATATCCTAACTTCAAAAATACATACATTGCAGGGATACTTAGTAAGTATAAAGTTCCACAAATAAAGCTTGACTTCATAATATTTCCAGAAGCTTGAATTGCAGTTAGTAACACAGCGTTCGTGCTAGCAAAGATATTGACGAGTAAGCATAAACGAGTGATAACAATGGCTCCTTCAGGTACTTGCCCAAGCCAAAATTGAAGAATAAATTTTGTGAGGAAAAGTGTCGGAATAGTAAAAATAAAAAGAAGTATTTGCGCAGCTTTTACACTGAGATTTATTAGCTTGTTGAAATCTGCAAAATTTGCTGTTGCGAATTTTTTTATAATAGGAGGTTTGAATGCCATCACAATATTGGAAGAAAAACCCATTAGAAGTCCTTGAATAGTTGAACCCAGCATATTGGCAGCGTTTATTGCTGGCCCGATAAAAATGTTGAGGAGGAAATTTGCACCTTGCTGACGAACTGTATATGCAATATCACCATAAATGCTCCATCCGGAGAAGGATAGGAGGGGGGTGAGGTAGGTTTTGTCCCACACCCAGTGGAAGCGGGATTCTTTGAAGTGGCGTAGGCAGTAGATGCGGTATATCATCATGATGATGAGGCTTACGGCAAAGGTGAGTACGGCGTAGAGTTTGAGCTTGTCGAAATCACCGATGGTGAGCAGGTACACAATGAGCAGCTTTAGCGTCACGTTGAGGATTTCCATGTAGGCATATACGTCCATTTTTTCGTGGGCGATGATGGTGGCGTTGTATGGCACTTGGGTGATGCTCAGCATGGTGGCAAGTATGCTGAACTGGTATACCCAGTGTGCTGCCTCCATGCGACCTTCGGGTATGTTGAGTTTATTGCATAGGAACCACAACCCCACGGTTTCTGCCGAGATGAAAACGATTATTGCGATGGCAATATGCACGATTAAGGCAGATGAGAAGGTTTTGGCAAGCCGGTCTTTGTCGCCTCGGCCGAGCTCGAAGGTGAGGAATCGGCTGGTGGCTCCGCTCATCGATGCGTTGAGGAAACCCATCATTGCCACCACGCCGCCTACCACGCCATAAATGCCGTAGTCTTCTACGCCGAGGGTGGCGAGCACTACGCGCGATGTGTATAGTCCCACTACCATGCTGATAAACATGCGAATGTAGAGCATGATGGTGTTTTTGGCTATGCGTTTGTTATTGGATGTGGTGTCTTGCATTGTGTGGGGCTATTTTCTTTTGAATTTCACGATGCAATCAATGCATACTGGTAGTAGCGATTGTTCTTCTACGAAAACATTTGCCGGATGCATGTCTTCAAGTTGCAGTCGTGAAGAATTGTAGTTTACCCCTGAAGAATCGCCATTGTCGTAGAATCCTTTTTCTTTTACCATTGTGTCGATTTCCGCTTTTGTAGCAAGTCGGTTACACTCGATGTATGGTTGCGTGAGTATGATTCGGAACAGCCCATCACTGTCTCGTGTGAACCCGATCACCCTCATTATTGTTTCAGGGAAAAGATAGTTGTGTAGCGCAATGGCTTCCAATGCTCTGTTTAATGTGGCATAGATTGAAGTGCGTAGTTTCACTACATGTGTATCGCCAGTTTTTGCATATACTCTTGCTTCAGCTCCTTCTGCAATTTTTGCTCCATAATTTTTTGTGAGCCAATCTTCTGCTTCGGGAATCCACACACCTTTTGCTTTGGCCCATTCTGTAAGCCATTTCTCTTGGGATTCGTCTATTTCCCAATTGCTTGGTGTTTTTGCTTCGCCATTTGGAGCATCGCTACTTGTGCTAATGCTTTCTCGCGCTTTATCACATACGATGAGCGCCCCAATGAGGAGCGGACCAGCCGAGCAGACTCCTGCATGCTCTGGCTGATTAAACTTAGGAAGGTTTTTTCTGCCATCGAGAATTTCGTTTATATTTTTGTCAATTATTTCAAGTTCCATGATTTGTTGTTTAAAGCCAGTGGGGCTTTAGGGGGTGGGGGCGAGGAGGTGCTTGGGGATGTAGATGGTGGCTATTGCCACTACGCCGGGGATGGAGATGACGAAGCGTTTGTCGCCTCTGATTTTTACGATGTAGCCTTCCTGGTCTTTGAATATGCCGTCGAGCACTCGCACTTTGTCGCCCATCGCCAAGTTTTCGTCAATCACTTCCAAGTTGCGGCACCCCGATTCCACGGCGGTTCTGAACACGTCGATGTCGCGCTGCGTGATGGGGCAGAGCGACTTTTCGCCGGGCATTCGGTATGGCCACATTTTTTTGCTGTCTTGCATTTTCAGCGCAAACGCCTCTGTGCATTTCACGAAAATCACCGATGGAAGCAATGGTTTGTCTTGAAATGCTTCATCGGTGGGCGTGTCGTAAGATGCGTCTTTGAGTTGCTTGCGCAATGCGTAGTAGGTTTCAAAGCCTTCGCGTCGGGCAATAGCTTGCGCTTCGTGGGGTGTGCGTACCGACATTCGGAACGCGTACCACTGGAGCGATTGGGCTGTTGATTCCATAAAAAAAGTTTGCGATGTGTATAAGAACCCCAAACCCAGGCGCATTGCCTGTGGTCAAAATGACCCCGCTGCATTTTTCTTTCAGCATCCCGACTCTGTACAGCTCTGCACACAGCCTGTTGGGTGAGTCATCGGGGGAACTTGGTTTCCCTCTTGTCGATTTCGTGAATCGGACTGGGGAGGGAGGGATTGTTAGTGATATGTTAGCGTTGTGGGGCGATGTTTCTCGCCCCCGATGCGTTAATTCTGCTATTTATTCCCAGTTGTAGGGATAGCGGGTGATGTCGTCTTCGGTGAGACGCTCGCCCGATTGAACTTCAATGATGTAGAGGTCGGTGATGGCGCGAATAGCGTGGAACTGCTCACGGCGAACATGCACCACGTCGCCAGCCTTCACTATGCGCTCTTCGCCGCTCAGCACCACGCGGCCTGTGCCGTTGATGATGGTCCACACCTCTTCGCGTTGGTGGTGCACCTGATAGCTGATGTTTTTGCCGGCCTTGATGCAGAGCTGCTTGGTGAGCACTTTCTGACCGTCGGGAAACTCGATATGGTCAATCACCTTGTATTCGCCCCAGCGGCGCTCCTCGTACATTGGGCGTGCATCGGGACCGAGCTTCGCAAGGTGGGTTTTGAGTTCTTCGGAGTGGGCTTTGTCAGCCACCAGAATGCCGTCGCTGCTTGCTGCCACCACCAAATTGTCGGTGCCGAGGCAAATCAGCGGCATGCTGAGTTCGTTCACCACATGGGTGTTTTTTGCCTCAGGGTCGAGCACCACTTTGCCAATGGTCTGATTGGGCAACTCTTCGGTGAGGGCATTCCATGTGCCGAGGTCTTTCCATTGGCCAGTGAATGGAATCACTGCCACCGATTCGGCACGCTCTGCCACTTCGTAGTCGAAGCTGATTTTTGGGAACTCCTGATAGCGTGAGCGAACTTCAGCAAACGATGGCGCGCTCACGTATTTATTGAGAATCGAGGTGATGTAGCCAAGACGGAACGCAAACACGCCACCGTTCCACAGTGCGCCTTCGGTGAGCAACTGCTCGGCAAGCTCGTGCTTTGGCTTCTCCACGAATCTGTGCACTTGGCGAATGTCTTTTTCTGCATCGGCAGCCTGTGGCACGATGTAACCAAATTTGGAGGAAGGATTCGTGGGGGTGATGCCCATCAGCACGAGGTCAGCAGCCTTTGCCTCCACAGCCTTCACCATTTTTGCGATAGTCTGGAAATATCCGCTTTCGGTGTAGGGGTCGCATGGCATCACCACCACCGTTTCGTCGGCTGGGCAATGCTTTTCTTTTTGGAGATATGCTGCCGCAAGTGCTATGGCAGGGAAAGTGTCGCGACGAGCAGGCTCGGTCACGATGTCGACTCCGTATTCGCTAAGTTGGTTGGAAATCATATCGGCTTGTGCGGCACTCGTTGCCACTGTGATGCTTTCAAGCAGTCCTGCTTCTTTGATTTGGCGAACCACTCGTTGCACCATCGATTCTTTTTCGCCGTCGGGTGATTTCAGCAAGCGAAGAAACTGTTTTGCCTGTGCTCCGTTAGATAAAGGCCATAAGCGCTGACCAGAACCACCTGATAATAAGATAATTTTCATGTTTATGTTATAATATATTTGCCAGGCTTTTTTTTGCCCGATGTAAACCTTTCACGCGTGCACGCATACACGTGCGCACAATATCACGCAAATTTACAACTTTTCTGCCAATTTTTGAAGTTTTAAGCAAGCTAAATAGCCCATGTGCAGCAATCTTTTTCACTTTTATGAGAGAAATGAGGGTGGGGTGCGTTTTAGTTCAGTGGATAAATACTGGAGGGCACGGAAACAAAAACATAAAAAACATCCTTTTGCCGATGTCAGTGCTTTGCACCTGTCGTTAGTGCTGCGGCATGTCTGATTTCAAGCAGAGGCTTGAATCAGCCACACCACAACCCTAACGTCGCCCTCTTACGTGGCCGATGACATCGCCAAAAGGGCAAAAACCGCTCGCCTTCGGCGAAAAACCAATCTTCAGAAATCAGATTATCTGAAAACGCAATTATACCCGAATCATAACGTAGGGACATGCCTTCGGCATGTTTCGATGCAAACAGCAATGTGTCAACGCATTGGAAACATGCCGAAGGCATGTCCCTACGCTATGGCGTTATCGTTTTGGGTAGTTTGATGCGGTTTTTTTACCAAGAATTTATTTTATCATCAGGGGTTTTTCGCCGTGAAACGGCGAGCGGTTTTTATCCTTAAGGCAAAGTGGAAGGCCCTCGTAAGAGGGTGGCGGTGGGATCGTGTGGTTGGCGGCATGGAAACTCGTTTCCAATGACGCAAGACGCACAGTCGCACCGCCAAATGCGAAGCATTCCACTTTGCCTCAAGGCTGTTTTTTATGTTTTTGTTTTTGATTCCATTAACGATTCGGCAACAAAGCATAATCTATACCCAGAAATTTCCCACTGAACCGTGATTTCCATTTAGCCGTTTTTTACTGATCTTGGGTGCGAAAAAAAAGGCTATGCCGATTTGTAGCATAGCCTTGTATTGATTCAATGCCGTTGTGGCATTTGGGGGTTACATAATTTCTTTAAGTTTTGCAGACATTGCTTCTTCGAAGTTGTTAGCTGGATCTTTGAAGAATTCAGCAATTTTTTCTTTTTGTTCAGGAGTGGCTTCTTGTTCTGCTTTGCTCATCAGCGCTTCGAAATCCTTCATGCATTGATCTTCTTCAATAGCACCAAATTCTTCCGCAGTCTTGCAAGCTTTAATCTTTCCCAAAACGAATTTAGCTTGTGCGATTAAGTCTTCAGCGATGTCGCCAGTCTTTTCAGGAGCCACGAGTTCGGTGGCATCAGCAGTCTTTTCTTCTACAGCCTCAGTCTTTGTGCTATCGGCAGTTGCTTCACTTGATTTTTCAGCGCCCTTTTGGCAGCTTACGAGGGCCAATACAGCCACAAACATAAATAATACTTTCTTCATGTTGTTAGGTTTTTTGTTTGTTTTTCCTCTGCATAGCCCATATTCAGAGGGGGAGTTGTTTTTAGAAGTGATTTGTGCGTGGGCTATAAGGCGAATATTGTGTATCCGCTTAAAAATCAAAAGATTCGCACAAACGATTAATTATTATTGTTTTCCTATTTTTTCTTCAGTTCTTGTTCTTTTTTCATTATTGCTCCCACATATTTAAGCACTTCGCTTGCAGCTGCCTTTTCGAATTCCTTTTTGTAATCTGGGTGATCTTTTTTGTAGTCCTCGAATGCTTTCTGCATAGGCTCGATTTTCTTTTCGACATTATACAATTCCTCAAGAGTCTTGCATTTGTCTACTTCTGACATCATGTATTCGACTGCGGCTTTCGCATCTTTTTCAGCGTCGCCGGTTGGAGATGGTGCGCCTCCACCGCATGCGGTGAGAACAAACACAGTGGCAAGTGTTAATAAGATTTTCTTCATGTTGTTTTGAGGTTTTACTTTCCTTCTTGCGCTCAAAGGAAGGGGGGTGTAAAAAAATGCGAGAGCGCACATTAAGTATGTTCGCATTGGTTTTCTTTGGGCAAATATACAAAGAATAACTGTTAATCAAAACTTTTTCAGCACAAAATCGTGTTGTGTAATCACGTTTTCGCTAATTTTGCGTAAAATTTGATAAAATGGATATATTATCACGAATAAAAGATGATAAAGGATTTGTGGGAAATGCGATGCACATTCCCCGTGAGGCTCAGGCCAAAGCGCGCCGCTTATGTTGGAAATTCAATAATTCCGACCCCGACGACCCTAAGGCTCAACGTGACATATTGATGCGCCTGTTTGGCACTTATTATTCGTCGGTGTATTTGATGCCCAGTTTCAGGTGCGATTTTGGATTCAACATTCATTTCAAGGGCTTTGCGCTGGTGAATTATAATTGCGTGTTTCTCGACACATCGCCTATTCGCATTGGCAGGAGTGTGCTGATTGGTCCGGGTGTGGTGCTTGCATGCGCAGGCCACCCCATTCACTCCGAGCAACGCTGCTCAAGTGCGCTCGAAACATCGGAGCCAATCACTATTGAAGATGGTGTTTGGATTGGCGCAAACTCCACAGTTTGTGGCGGTGTGACGATAGGTGAGGGGAGTGTGATAGGCGCGGGAAGCGTGGTCACTTCCGACATACCGAAAGGCGTGATTGCCGCAGGTGTGCCTTGCAAAGTGCTGCGTGAAATCACCGAAGCCGATAGGATTGCACCAGAGCGAATAGAGTTCTAAACTATTTGATTTGAGGTGATAAAAAATAATGGTCGCTCCTGTAGGGGCGACCATTATTGTCAATATCCGACAAACGATATTAGTACTTGATTTTGTCGTTTTTCTCATCCCACTTTTTGAAGTGGAGAATCGCTGTTGGTTCATTGACGTGGATGCATGGAATGAGGCGTTTCAAGTGTGGTTTTGCGATTTCCTCATAGATGAAATGATCGCCAAAGTCGATAGCATCGGCATCGTTTTGAGTGTTGGCGTAGTAGATGCGGCTCACACCTGCCCAGTAGAGCGAACTCAAGCACATGGGGCATGGCTCGCAACTGCTGTAAATCACGCAGCCTTCAAGGTTGAAATTGTTCACCAATTTACAAGCCTTGCGAATTGCGTTCACTTCGGCGTGTGCGGTAGGGTCGTTGTCAATTGTCACACTATTGCAGCCGGTAGCCAGCACTTCACCGTTTTTCACAATCACGGCACCAAACGGACCGCCACCCTTATCTATGTTGTCGCTTGCTAATTGGCAAGCCATTTTGATGTATTTCACATCTTCTGGAGTGATTTTAATATTGTTTTCCATCGTCAAAATAGTTTTTTTTGAAAAAAATTTGTTTTTTCTATTGTTATTACAAATTTAATTGTTACATTTGTGCGTGTGTTTTTCATGGTATTAGATTTAAAGTGTGTGGAGGCTGTCGTGAGACATCTTCCACTAATTTTTTATTTCTTCTTAGGATTGAAGAATTTCACCTTGTAACTGCAACGGATTTTTCCCTTAATCATATTTGATAACTTGTTGCGAATCAGTTGCTTTCTGATTGGTGATACCCAGTCGATGAACAAATGTCCGTCGAGGTGGTCGCATTCGTGCTGCACCACGCGCGCCAGATAGCCTTCAATGTCCTGTTCGTGCTCCACCCAGTTTTCATCGGTCCACTTCAAATGAATCTTGCTGTGGCGGGTCACATTCTCGTTTACACCAGGTAGGCTCAGGCAGCCTTCCTCTCTGGTGACGGTGGGGCTTGACTCATCCACGGTCACTTCAGGGTTGATGAGCACCATCTGCACACCCTTCAATTCGGGGAAATCATCTTTCAACACATCTACATCAATATAGACGAGCTTCAGTCCCATGCCTACTTGAGGCGCGGCAATGCCTATACCATTACTTGCGTACATGGTTTCTTTCATGTTTTCGATAAGCTCGTTCAGACCTTCGTAGTCTTTGGTCACGAGTTCGGCTTCGTTGCGAAGCACGGGTTGTCCGTAGATATATACTGGTAGAATCATATTTTTTTATATTAAATTGCTTTGTAAATAGTCGGTAAGAATTATGGTGGCGGCAATGGCGTCGACTTTCGCCTTGTCGCGTCGGTCGCTTTTCTTCATACCGCCATCAATCATCGCCTTGTGGGCGATGGTCGACGTGAATCGCTCGTCGTACATCACGACGGGCATTTGTGGCATCTCCTTTTTCAGGCGGTTCACAAACGGTGTGATGTAGCGCATACTTTCCGACGGCTCACCGTTGAGCTGCTTCGGCAGCCCAATCACAATGGTTTCCACTTCCTCACGTTGCGTGTAGTCTTTCAAAAATTCCATCAGCGTGTGGGTGGGGTATGTGCCCAAAGCGTTGGCAATGATTTTCAAAGGGTCGGTCACTGCCACGCCTGTGCGTTTGCGTCCGTAGTCGATTGCTAAAATTCTTCCCATTATCAGCTCTGATGAGGATTAGTCGTTCATTGTGAGCAGCAATTCTTCGTTGCTCGATGTGCGAAGCATACGGTCTTTGATAAATTCCATTGCCTCGATAGAAGTGCGGTCGCTCAGGAAGCGGCGCAAAATCCACATGCGGTTGATAGTGTCTTGATTGAAAAGCAAGTCGTCGCGTCGGGTGCTTGAAGCCATAATGTCCACGGCAGGGAAGATGCGCTTGTTGCTGAGTTTGCGGTCGAGCTGGAGTTCCATGTTGCCAGTGCCCTTGAATTCCTCAAAGATCACTTCGTCCATCTTCGAGCCGGTTTCGGTAAGTGCGGTGGCGATGATGGTGAGGCTACCGCCATTCTCAATGTTACGCGCAGCACCGAAGAAGCGTTTTGGGCGTTGGAGTGCGTTGGCATCCACACCACCCGAAAGAATCTTGCCTGATGCTGGTGCGCAAGTGTTGTAGGCGCGAGCCAAGCGAGTGATAGAGTCGAGCAGAATCACCACATCGTGTCCGCATTCCACCAGTCGTTTAGCCTTAGCGAGCACAAGTTCTGCTATCTTCACATGGCGGTCGGCTGGTTCGTCGAATGTAGAGGCAATAACTTCTGCGTTCACGCTGCGAGCCATGTCGGTCACTTCTTCCGGACGCTCGTCGATGAGCAGAATAATCATATAGGTTTCGGGGTGATTTTCTGCGATGGCGTTGGCGATGTCTTTCAGCAGAATGGTTTTACCCGTTTTTGGCTGAGCCACAATCAAGCCACGCTGTCCCTTGCCGATAGGTGCAAACATATCCACAATTCGGGTGGAGATATTAGGGTGCTTGGTGCTCACCAAGTTGAATTTCTCTTCTGGGAACAGTGGCACAAGGTGCTCAAATGGCACACGGTCGCGCACAAAGTCGGGGGTGCGGCCGTTGATGGCCTTCACTTCGCACAGTGGGAAATATTTTTCGCCTTCCTTTGGTGGGCGAATGGTGCCGAACACCACATCACCGTTTTTCAAACCGTTGTTGCGGATTTGTGATTGCGACACATAGATGTCGTCGGGCGATGTGAGATAGTTGTAGTCAGATGAGCGGAGGAAGCCATAGCCGTCGGGCATGATTTCGAGCAAGCCCTCGCCATCGAGAATACCTTCGAAGTTGTATGGATTGTCGGTGTATGGATTTTCCGCCACTTCCTGTGGCTGTTGTTGCTTCTTGTTCTTTTTGTTCTTCTTTCCGTTGCCGTTAGCATTGTTGGCTGGCTGTTGCTTTTCAGCCTTAGGCTCTTGAATCACGATAGGAGCTTTCGCTGCCTCTTCTGCGGCGCGGCGGCGTGCCTCTTCTGCACGGCGTGCGTCCTCTTCCTTTTCCTCTTTGGTGCGAGGCTTGAAAGTTTGCGAAGAGCTGAAGAACGCGCCCAATCCCATATTCTTTCCGCCACCGAACAGGTCTTGGAAATCGCTTTGCTGGTTTTGTGGTGCAAATTCGTCGTCGGCGATATATTCTTCTTCCTGATATGGAATCTCGTTTTCGGGCTGTTGCACGGCTTGTGGCTCTGGTGCTTGCTCCACCTCTTGCTGCTGTGGCTCGTCGTTCACGGTTGGAGCGATAGTTTCTTCAGCAGGAGCGGTCTCGGCTTTATCTGCCACTTTTGCGATACGCTGGCGGCGTGGCTTTTTCTCTTGCTTTGCCTGAGCGTCGCCGTCGGTGGCTGGAGCAGTTTCTTTGGTCACTTCTTCAGCAGCAGGCTTCGCTTCCTCTTCAGTAGCGGCAGTCTTTTTTGTGGTTTTGCTCTTGGATTTGGTGGCAGTAGCAGACTTTTTCTCTTTCACGGCCTTTTCTTCAGTAGTCGCTTTCTTTGTGTCTTTTTCAGCTTCTGCCTTTTTCTTGGTGGCTTTATTCTTCACCGCTGTTTTTTCTGAAGCCTCTTTAGGCTCTTCCTCCTTCTTTTCCTGCTTAGGTTTTGCCGCAGCTGCTTTTTTAGTGGCCGCAGTGGCGCTTTTGCGCTTCTTCGGCTCCGATGCCTTGGTGGCACTGGTGTTGGCGCTCGCGATGGTTGCCTGCTGGTCAAGAATGTCGTAAACAAGTGTCTCGGAATCTACCTTTTTAATGCCAAGGCTTTTCGCGTAGGCTTGAACCTCTTCCAAAGGCATTGCTTCCAGTTCGTTGATATTATACATATATTTTGATGTTAGGTTCTATGTGCATGTATGTATATACATAATGAGGGCCTCGAAATTCGAAGGGATTAGCCATCAGCTTTGAAAACACATAGAAGATATGGTTTTATTACCAGAAAATGATGATAAAAAATGTGGAATACTAATTTTGAACGTCAATCGGTGTTTGTGATTTTGATATTTTAGTAGCACCAATATCAGATTAGCAGTATTTGATTTACGTTGCAAAATTAGTAATAAAAAATGATTTCGCAAATTATTGGTCGAAAAAATCATTGGTGCTGAGGTGGTGTGTGGCTTTTATGCACGGTTTTGCACCGTTTTGCGTGAAAACGAGAAATTGTTGGCTGAAAAGTTTTCGTAATTTCAAAATAATTAGTACTTTTGCAAGCCATTACAATTTTACGGCGTTTACCACCGCCGGACAATTATGTAAAATTAAAAAGTTAGATATAAAAAAATGAAAAAAGGTATTCATCCAGACAATTACCGCGAAGTGGTTTTCAAGGATATGTCAAACGAAGAGACATTCATCACTCGCTCAACTGTAAACTCTAAGGAGACTATTGAAATTGATGGTGTAACTTATCCATTGGTTAAGCTTGAAATCACCAGCTCTTCACACCCATTCTTCACTGGCAAGCAAAAGCTCGTCGATACTGCTGGTCGTGTTGATAAGTTCATGAGCCGCTACGGAAATCGTAAGAAAAAATAATGCCTTTGCATTAAATAAGATTTAAATGGGCTGCGACATCTCATTGGTGGTCGCAGCCTTTTTTTTTGCATCTTGCTCATTCGCAAGAAAATGCTTAATTTTGCGTTTTGAATTTTATTTTTTTGATAGATGAAGAAACTCTTAGCAGTGGTTAACCCTAAGTCGGGAACAGGAAATCAGGAACAAATTCCTGATTTGCTTGATTCTGTGATCGACAAATCTCGCTTTTCCGTAGATGTGCGTGTGGTGCAGGCGGAGGGCGATGCCTATCGCTTTGGGCGCGAGGCGGTGGATAATGGCTACTACGGGCTTGTGGCTATCGGAGGCGACGGCACCGTGAATGGCGCGGCATCGGCGGTAATCAACACCGATGTGGCTCTGGCTGTGGTGCCTTGTGGCTCTGGCAACGGACTGGGCCGCCACCTCAACATTCCCATGAATGTGAAAAAGGCACTCTCGCTCATCAACGATGATAGGGTGGAGCGCTTCGATTATGGCACGGTCAACGACCGCCCATTCATGTGCACCTGTGGTATGGGATTTGATGCGCAAGTGGCATTCGACTTTGCCAATGCAGGCACACGAGGTTTTACCACCTATATTAAAAAGACATTCTCGGTGTATGCCAACTACCAGTGCGAGGACTACATTATAGAAATAAATGGCAAGCGATTGGAGGAAAAGGCGTTTGTGATTGCGCTGTGCAATGCCGCACAATATGGCAACAACTCATTCATCGCCCCTCATGCCAGTATGCAAGACGGCATGATCGACATGACGGTGATTTCGCCTTTCAAGTTCTATTCGGCACCAGTGGTGGGGTTGAGTCTTTTCTTTAAGAATATCGACAAAAACCGCCATGTGGCGATTTACCGTGCCAGCGAAATCAAAATCATTCGCAAACATGCTGGGCCGATGCACATTGATGGCGACCCTGTGGAAATGCCAAAGGAACTGTTGATAAAATGCCACCGCAATGGCTTGAAGATGTTCAGCCCTGGCTTGGGCGAAAACAACACCCCCGAATAATAAGCCATTTTTGCCCCATTGTCATCAAAATTAAACGTCGTTCACCGAACGCCGTTTTTTTGTGCCCGTTGCCCACCTGTGCAACGCGTTTTCGGGGGGCAGTGGAAAATTACTGGGGATAGATTCTGCATTGTTGCCGAATTGTCAATGGAATCAAAAACAAAAACATAAAAAACAGCCTTGGGGCAATGTGGAATGCTT
>OIYV01000348.1_pt1 | contig 29013 bp, 44 predicted proteins | sample 1588251 | NCBI WGS metagenome assembly OIYV01 (sample SAMN03283282) | human gut metagenome | biome: human-associated habitat; material: feces | host: Homo sapiens | place: Peru | collected 2012
CGAACATCATAATGAGTTTTAATGGATGTCCTTCTGTCATATTCTTTGTCATATCGTAATCCCCCTAATGTTGAAGTATAGCACTTTTGAGCATACAAAAAAATCCATTATAAGGATTTCTTCATATAGTCTACAATTGTTTTTCCTAACTGTTCATGTCCCTTTTGTGTAAGATGGATACCATCAAATGATAGTTCTGTAATCACATCTTCTACATCAATAAAATCTGCATGAAAGCTATCTGCAAGTACTTTTAACTTCTCATTGAGTTCTTTGCTTCTTTGATATCTTTCTTCATCATTACGTAGATAAGGTGGTGCAAGAAGTAATATATGTTCGGCTTTAGACAGAGCACGTCTTAACATCACATGGAGTCCTACTGTGATATGGTCTATAGGTTCTAAATGATCCACATTATTTGTTCCTAGCATGATAATCAATAAACCAATCGGTGCATATTGTCGTAAAGTGACATCATATAAGAATTGTCTTGGTTCAGCAAGTCTTCCATTGAGTCCTGCATTAACGACAAAATCATCCTTATAATTCTCTCTTACTATATCCACCCAGTTTGTTTCATAACGTCCCCCATCAAGAGGGTTAAATCCATAAGTATTAGAATCACCATAACATACGATATTCATAAATTCATTCCCCTTTTTCTTATTATACAAAAGAAATCCCTTTATTTTAGAGGGATTTTAAGTGATTGTTACCAATTTGTTATCTTTTGGTACGTTATTCAACGTCATATTCCGTATTTACAATGGTTTCAGCACGCTCTCTAATCTTCTGAACCACGCCCCAAAATCCGTGTTCATGATTGTTCCTCTTGTCTATAATCATAGAGAAAATATCATGAAAAGTCAAAAGGATAGCACACGGCTATCCTTTAATATCAGCAACCCATCATCTTTTTGATAGTGTTCTTGCCAGCGATACCATCGGCAGTCAAGCCGTGGTCTCTCTGAAATGCCTGTACGCATTCCTTAGTCTTATCGCCAAAGATTCCGTCAGTCCACTGAGCATCATATCCGTTGCAGTATAATGCAATCTGTATTGCTCTAACAAGTTCCTGTCTTTCACCCTTCTTTACGTAGTGATTACCTAAGGCATCCAATGTCTTTTCACCAATAATACCATCTACTGATAATTTCTTACCGTAGTCAAGGTTCATCGCTTTTTGGAAACATCTGTTGACGTTTCTCTGAGTGTTCTTTCCGAAATATCCGTCTACAGTGATATTGTAATCGGCATAGTAATTAGAACGTAACTGACCGACCTTTACAATCTCGCTTCCACCCTTAGAAGACTGTACTGCATGAGTTTCCTCTGCTCTTACTCCGATAATACCTTCAACGATTGCGGTAGCACACTTATCAACATTCCAATGGTTCTTGTCGTTCTGATTATCCACGAAACAACATTCTACTAATAGCGATGGTGCTTTGGTTCTTCTTAGAACGTATAGGTTCTTAACCTTCACACCCCTGTTTCTAATACCTAGTTTATCAGCGATATTAGTTGCGATTCTATCAGCATGAGACTTAGCTGCTGAATCATTACTGATTACATATACTTCTGTACCTGTACCTCTATTTGCATTTAGATGAATAGATACGTCTAGGTTTACAGTATGTGCATTACACTTCTTGACGATGTTTTTTAAGACTTCATTTGGAGTCTTCCCAACATCATCTGTACAGTCGTAAACAATGTGTCCTTTAGCACGTAATAATTCGATTACCTTATTCTTGACCTTACGATCTTCGTTGACTTCGTCTAATAATCCTGTGGCTCCTCTGCATTTAAGAGAATGTCCACCGTGTACGTTAATAATCATATCTATTACCCTCTTTCCTTTGGCTTAGTATATTCCATTGCCTTAGCACTGTCTGAGATACCTTCTGTTGTAGGGTCGTTAACAGCGTTCCATACACTGATTACTACTAGGCTTAATACATAAGGATTGCCTAGAGCGTCACATAGCAACTTTCCTAAAGCACCCCATGTAGTCAAGTCTGATGTAGTAAGTCCTGCATATGCAAGAATAGGAGTAAGCACAGCTAATACAATCTGTGCAATGAATACTGGATTCTTAAATCTTACTTTCAAGTTGATCATAGTTTGTCCACCTTTCCTTTCAACTCTTCAATATTGTTAAATGCTGTCTTCATGTCTCGCTCAAGTACTACCACCCTAGTGTCCATTTCCTTAATCTCACGATTCATAGATTTGATGTCTGAACGTGTCTCATTGGTAGTGGAACACACCTGGTCGAGTTTCATGTTGACCTTCAAGAGACTTTCCTTAATACCGTCGAATTTGTGGTCATCTTTTTTCATCTCTTCCTTCTTCTCTTTATCACTAGCATGCGCATAGTTCATGATATTAAGAATTAGGAGCATGATACTGATGAGCCACGGTATCACGTCCTTATAAGTCATACGGTCACTTCTCTTTCTCTACAGCAAGATCATCACGACCTCTTTTAATTAATTCCTGTTTGACCCTTTCACGAATTCGTAAGGGCACATCATCAATGGTCTTTAATCCCTTGACTATAAGGTCTGCATAAATTTTATGCATTAGTATCACCTCCCATATTTTCGTAAATGTCGCATAAAGCAAGTTGTAACTCTGTAACATTAGACTCTGTTTCTGTTAGTCTTTCCTCAATCGTTGGTTCCTGGGGAGTCTCAACGTTTTCATATTTAGCCCACTCATAATGCTCATATATGTTTGTATCGTCCTCTGTATAAGTGGTTTTAACAATATAAGAGCCGTCTACAACATTGGTATTATGTACTAACTCCTTATATCCTAACTGCTTGAGTACTTCTATATTATTGATGTAAGTAGTGCCATCAATAACTACGCTCTTAGGCGCTCTAGTTAGGATGTTGTCTTGTAATTTGTATAACATATTTATCACCTCATTTTGCATATACTGCTAGTTTGGAATCAGCCTTTAATAAGGCGTTTGACATGATTGAAATATTATCAATCGTTTTCGCTTGTAACGGCATAATTGTCATAATACTAGTTCCACCTTGCCCGTCATCTCTAGCAACTTGTCCAATAATAAAGTCATTTACCACCTCTATTTTTCCATACGTGTAGTAATAATTACCTTTACCACGTATATAAACGAGTGATTTTACAATGCTTCTAACGTTATTGATAGTGATATTGTCGTTTCCGTTTCCGTTTGGCAAGGAATCATCAACGTTATTTTCTCGTCCGAAAAATACAAAATAAATTTCTCTGTATCCTTTTGGATTCTCAAATAAGATACTTAAGTTATTTGTATCCGTACCAATTTCCGAAAATTCTCTAACAGTTTCCCATGTACTCATCTCTTTATCAGCTCCTTCTTTCTTGAATAATAAAAATCTTCTGTTTAGGAGGCTATTTGCACCCCCCCGAAATGGTTAGTCATGTATAACTCCTTTATCTAGCATACAACTGCACTTTAATAGTGCCTGTATATTTGTGCTTATCTGTAAAATAAAAGGTAAGCTTTCCTGTTCCGCTTTCTTCAGTTATGTAATTGACTTGAGCCTTCATATTGTTGACGCCATATTTTAATTCTGTTGTAGAAAATGGCAAAATTGAAAGTTTAGGAATAGGTTTCTTTTCAATCTCAACATAACTTCTCATAAGAGTATTCCATTGCGCATTGAACATGTAATATCCTATGTCCATACCATTTATGTAAGCTTTTAAGTTATGTTGTTTTCCGTCAGCATTCGCATCCTTATCAACCTCAATATACAATCTAAATTCATCGTGAAATTCAGCATTTGCCAAATTAAATTCAATAGTGTTTAGATTCTCAACAGTCTTACTTTCATTAACCAAAGTGACCCATTCTTTCATTTCTTCGTTGCTTCCTTTCTTTTCTAAAAATTGTCTTCTAAGGAGAAGCCATTGACCCCCCCCCGCTTAGTATTTTATCCGACATATTTTCTACCTCGCATAGATAACAATTGTACCTGTGATAACTGCGTACGCACGGGTATTCACAACAAACGTCAAAGGTGATAAAACAGGATTCAGTCTTCTTGTGTAAGGCGCCATAATATTCGAATTCTGAGTATCATATATACCACTATTATTCGTGCAAATCGTACTCATGTACTGCTCAAGAAATAAGCCGTTATTCTTAAAATAAGCCTGTTGACACATGGATTTTGTACCTTTTGGCTGAGTTATCATTTTTGCACATACCTGTCCAAACTTTAAATTCAAGTTAGACTGTACAGTTCCTTTATTAGTCACGTTTTCAAGTGATACAAAAAACTCTGTATACTCACTAATATCTATATCGCTAGGCATCTTTTCCGTTTCGTCAAAAGCGAACTCTAAAATCTTCGTCCATTCCTTCACATTATCACTTCCTTTGTCTTTTAAGTAAAATCTTCTTCTGAAGAGTAATTCTGTACCCCCCCGTTGTAGTTAGGCATAGTTAACACCTCACTTATGACATGACCAAGACTCTGATTCTTGAGCCTTTGCCAACCGGTACTTTTTTATTAATTATTCTTAAAATGGTCGGTCCGTTATACATATTTCCATATCCAAAGAATTCATCTATTTTTTTGAAAGATGAACTTTTTAATCCAAATACAGATGGAGCATATACACCTATCATGTCATTATGTCCCAATTCAGAAATATTCGTTAAATCAATCTCTTTGTAATACGAACTCTGTGAAGCGAATCCACTTGTTAGATTAGGCAAATAATTACCGTTAATAAATGTAAAAGGATACCAACCACGTTGCGAATACAAAGAAATTTGTATATCACCTAAAGCGTCAAGTGTTTTAACAGAAGGCGCTTCGAACATCATCGTGATAATAATTTTCTTAGCGTTCTGCATCTTTTGAAAAAATGTAGCATCAACATTCATCACTTCGTGATATGTATCTGTTACACTCAATTCTTCAGATACAGTGTAATCTAATATCGTTTCCCATCTTCCCATATCCGCATCACTTCCTTTTCTATTTAATAATCTTCTATATTCTGCTAAGTCCATCATCTAGCCCTCACTATCGCACTGCCATTTAAGATATTGACCTCATAGGTCTTATTAGCAACCACGTCATCACTATCACTTGTCAATGTGCATTTATTTAGTGTCAACGATGTAGGATTTGTCCCACTTATGAACTCAAATCCACAAATAAATGCTTTTCCACTTGTCGTAGCCTCACATGTGACATTGATGCTAGTCATTTCGCCAAATACGTAATACTTTCCTGTCTGCATTGTGATTGTTGATTGAGATGTATTTACAATATCAATTCCTAATTCTGACTTTTCAGCCTTTTTGTCAAGTTCAGCCTTGATTACCTTGTTTTGAACAGGGTTAACACTGGTACTAGATAATGCAGTATCTACAGTGATAGATGTTCCTGTTCCTGTTCCGCCTGTAAAATTATCAATCTTATCTCTTTGAGCCTTGGTCACTGTCATGTGACTATCATCTTCATCCAACTGTGACAGTTTGGTTGGAATAGTAGGCTTATTTGACAAGTCTGTATAACTGCCACTAAACTTATTATTCCATTTCTGTTTTTCAGTGTCTGATACGGTTCTATGTGTAGTATCTTCTGCAAGTTGAGATAACTTAGTAGGTACTACGATTTTAGCAACGAGGGCATCAACTTCTGACTTGGTATAAAATCCTTTAGCTGCTACTTTTGCAGCGATCACATTCAACTGCTCATCAGTGATATTCATGTTTTCGATTTTAGATTTTAAATCCTCTAAAACTGATGGATAGCGTTCTTCGATTGATTTGTCTGCATCTGTATGACTGCCAACAAGTACAGTGATGTCCTCAGAGCCCCACTTTTTGATGATGGTGTTATTACTGTCATACTTACGGCCACAAAGGTTGATCGTGGCACGGCCTCTCGAATCAAACACCGTACCTTTCAGAACTGCTGAAATATAAAGTACTTCTCCATCCTCTCTCACGGTGCAGTCAAGACTGTCGGGTGTACCTTGAGCCGAAATTGTATTGATTGTGAACGTTAAATCTGAAAGGTCTGTTATATCTGAATTCTTCTGCACCTGGAAAGTTACAGTCTTAACTGAATCATCATGGACTACCCCTAAGGTAAAATCGAAAGGAACAGTTACTTTTCTTGTATCAACGTCAACAAGAATCAAATTTTCATTGTTCATTTAAGCCCCTCCTATTTACCTAGATTTCTAGGGATTAATACGTAACCCTCGATGTACACACCTTTAGCAACAGTCACATTGTCCATCGAAATCAATGCTAGTCTGCTATTAGTCGAACCTGTCGGGAAATATCTGATTGCTAGTCTGTATCGACTGTCGGTCGCTACAGGGAACAGGAAGTTACCGACACCTCCAATTAGAGATGGTAGATTTCCGTCCCCAGGTGAATAACCTGTCCCTGCAGTGAATCCTACGTTATTACTAAATGAACCTCCATACCAAAGAAGCACGTAATCATCGTTATATCTGTACTTGAATGTGATTCCAAAAGCCGAACCTAGTATTACTGCATCTGACCACTTCTTACCATTTTCTAGAGCAGAAATCTTATGTCCCAGGTCACCTAGAATCTGTGACTTAAGTGCACCTAGAGTGGTTCTCTTAAGTCCTGTACCGTCATGTACCAACACCACATTGGAATCTGACAGTGACGAGATAGATGTTAATTCGGTTGCCTTCTTTGTCTGAACGCTGATTGCACTCATCTCTATTCCTCCTTATATTTCCAATCTGCTACGATAGCGTCTCCGTCGTCATCAACGAGAAGAACTGCTGAACCCGATTCGTTCACCACAATCGGTGCAGAATATTCATTCTGAATTGTCATTCTTTCCAGTGCAGCTAGACGCTCGTCCAACTCAGTACACTGATTCTGTAGATTACCAGCAGCGTTCGTCGATAACTGGTCTTTCAGATTTCCAAACCACGTATTAAACGCTGTCTTCTGTTCAGTCTCGTACGTATTCATTCGAGACTTGTAGTCCTTCTCTATAGTGTCTAGAGAAGCGTCTCCATTCGACTTGAGCACCGTGAAATACTGTTTTAGTTCATTATACGAAGTGTCACCCGACGTTTTGAACTGCTTCTTCTGATTCTCGAAGTATGTCGTGAACTCCTCGTAAAGGTCTGTTCCGTTCTCAAGCATGGACATGATATAGTTAAGAGCACCGTTCATCTTGTTGGCATCCTTCGCCCCGAAGAACGACGTCTCCTTGTTTGTATATGCAGTTACATCATTGAAGGAAACTGTACCGTCGGCATTATCCACCTTCGTGTACTTCTTCAATCCGTTCCATACCGCATCAGTATAGTTAGTAGGCAGTAATGACCAAGCCATTTACAATCCTCCCTTCATTCCGAAATTCCATGTCAGCATTCGTCTTCCGTCATGCTGATTATTAAGTTTGTCGTATAAATCGAGAGACGCACTCTCAAGTCTGTTAAGTTCCGTGAAGTCCATCGTATTGCCGTTGCCGGCATATGTAGGAGCCGTTCCGTATGACTCCTTGAGCGTATAACCATTGATAGCAGCTAGATTCTGTTCGAGCGTGTTAATCTCGTCTGCGTAGAAGTAATCTCCTACGTTCCTGTCATCACCGAGCCATCCGAAACTGTATTCGTCGTACATCTTGACTGACAGATTACGAAGATATTCGAGATTGTTCTTTATTCTGTTGAAGTCCGAAGCATTGAAACGATCCCCACTGTAGACTCCGTTAACCGTCTCTCCATGCCAGTCAGTCTTTGGTGTTGTCCAACTCATACTAATCTCCTATCCTTCGAGCAGTCACACTGCCCGAAAAAGCCTGGTTGAACTTGATCGTGTGTCTATATACGTCAACCTTCATGTTATCTCGGAACTCATTTTCTTGATAAACAATGTCGTTAGCATCCAGTTCGGGATTACCTCGTGTATCATATTCATATTCGACCCCAGCCGAGTAGTATTCAGCAAGCCACGCAGCAAGATTGTTCGCCATCGTCATGTCACTGACTAAAGGATTCTTCCAGGTAACAGTCTTACCTCTACCCTTAAGTGACTTGACTGCCTGTTTTTCAACAGTCTTATACTGATGACCCATGATTTCTAGTTTACAAGAGCCTGTGGTTTTAAATCTGACTGTGATGTAATAGTTACCCCATTCCACAATCTCGGCTCTGCCTTCCGTATCATCAATAAGAACTCTATATCCATAGGAAGGTTCTGACACATAATATGTCTCCACCTCGTTGCTAGTGACAGTGACTGTCTCACTCACAAGACTCGACTCCTTAGCGTCCTCCTGGTAGATGGTGCAAGGCACGACTACCTCCTTGACACGTTCCTGTTTGATTACCTTAGGATACGATGTCATATCTCTACGTGAGATTGTAAAGTCATTCACTGCTTTAGACTGCGTGTCAGACTTAATCTGAATCACTCCGTCACGAGACTGTGTGAGAATACATCTGCACGCATTTGCTATAATCTGTAATGCTTCCTTATGAGAAACCCTAGGAACAGGATTAGTGGAATACATATTCTTAAGTGATTCATCAATTTCATACTTCGTCACTCCTATATCTGCTAGAACCTCCTCAGCGAGAGAATAGTAACTCTTACCATTGATATTCAGCATTCCTTTATAGTATTCAGCATCCATGTTTCGAAAGACATCATAACAACGTATTGTCGCAGTGTTGTCATCACTCTCCCATTCAGAACACTGTAGGGTCGCACCCTGTATCCATTCGATTTCATCAGCACCAGGAGTCTGATAACCGTACATGACTCCCATCTGTTGACCTGTTTCGAAGTAGTTGATCGCTGACTTAGGATTATCGACATTGAAGTATCTGTCATAGTTCTTTAGCTGCACAGAGAAGTCTATCTGAGGTACATCTGCACATATAGGTGACACGTATGTCTCTAGAGTAGAATCAAGTACAGAATCGTTGTAATACACCAATCCGTATCCGAATGTGATTGAGTAGATTCTCAATCTCGTTTTAGGATTCTTCATCTTGTAGAACTTTAATTTGACATATGTCGTTTCTTCGATTACCTCATCAGTGAACCATTCAGACTCGGTGTTGTTTCTAATCTCAATTACCTGTCCTCCACTGCCGAGGACATCGAAGTTTACAGGATAATTATCACCAAAATTGATCGTCAGACCCTTAAAATCAGTAGGCAGCGTGTTAAGGCTGATTGTGACTTCACATGTAGCATCTGACACAAGTCTGTTAGAGATTATTCCTGTATTATGATATTCTCTCCCATCGTTCTCTCGTGGGAGGAAATACATCGAACCATCGACCCTGGTGAAGTTCTCTTCAAGTGTAGCATATACGATGTCATCACTATGTTTCTTTAGAACGCTAGACCTATCAGAGAAGTATGTATAATCACCATTATCGACGGTTGATTTATTCTGTATCTCCTGGTTGACAAGACCGAAGGTAACCATTATATATGCTCTTTCACGAAGAGCCGATTTCATGCTCTCTGCGTATGCCTGTGAAACTGTCTGCATAGATTACCTCCTTATTCGCCCGTATCGATCAGATTGACTTTGCAGTCCTTATAATGTGTAGGATGACCGTTACTATCTACCCAGTAGGGTTCTGCCGTACGGTCACCACAGTACATCTTTATTGTTCTAGGTTTATTTGTAACAGGATCAATAAATGTCACATAAAAATAGAAGTTAGACATCGCCTGTAGAATCGACTTCCACTGCTCGGCAGTAAGCCAAGACCACTCAAGGTTGTTAATCTTATACTGGTCCCTACCGACTCTCTGTCCTACGACAGTACCGTTTGAGTCTCGACCACTGTCAACAACTGTAGACACGAGTATCTCGACTCCTCTCTTGCAAGGAGGTAGTCTATATCCATTTATCTCTAGAAATGCCATGTTCTTTCCTCCTTACTTAGTGAAGTCAAAGCCGTCTGCTTTATTCTGAGTAGTGACCGCGTCCTTTACTGTACGATTGCCGACCTGTACGATTGTCTGTTCGTTCTTGTCAGCCTGTCTCTTTGTATCATTAGCGATTTCTCTAAGAGTAGGTTCAACATTTTCCTGGTAGAACTCACGTATCTTGCGTTCCCAGGAATCATCGTCTGTACCGTTATATCCTCTCTGAGTATCGTCATAGACTGTTCTAGCAAGGTTAGTATAAGGATTGTACCCTTCTGCCATTGCTAACTGCATATTTTCGTTCATGCTATCAGCACCAACCAACACTGCGTTGATTACACCGTTAGCACTGTCGATGATGTTTCTATTCATTGCTTGCCAGTACCCTGTGAACTGAGCCATTCCGTTCACGATAGCACTATGCATAATTGATCCCAATTGAAATCTATTCATTACTTCTGTAGAGCCATTCACATGACCTACTAATTCTGCTCCACTTTCGCCAGCCACGAACATTGAGCCGTGTGCAGCTCTAGTAGTACCACCAGCATATTCAGGAATTGTCTGCCATGTGTGAGGAGTAATCACTCCTCCCGAAGCATACATCTTGATGCCACCGTGAGCAGATACGACACCACCTCGTGATAATCCGAAGAACTCCTTAATGTTGCCCTTCCATTTGCTCACAAGATTAATACCGACATCTACAATGCCACCAATTCTATCTGTTACCCACTGAGAGACGGATTTCCAACCGTTCTTCGCAAGTCCGATACCTTTATTGACATCCCATCCCGAAGCCCATGAGACGAACTGAGAAATGGTGTTCCAACCCGACTTGAATAAGCCGACTCCTTTGCTGACAACTCCACCCATGAATCCCTTGACGAATCCCGAAACGGTATGCCATCCACTTCTGACAAGACCTACTGCTTTATTAACTACTCCTCCAAGAAATCCCATCACCCATGCAGCGACGGTCTTCCAACCTTTCTTAATGAGAGAAACTATTGCCTCTACGCTGATACCGTTCTTAGAAACGTTCTTCCACCATCCAACGAGAGTATTCCATAATTTTCTTACGTTGTTCACGATTCCAATTACGATACCTGGAATAGGAGAAGACTTGATGAGGTCGATAATAGGCTTGATGAGGTTCTTATAGAACCACCCAGCAATGCCTGTAATGATTGACCAAGCACCTTTGAGAATGCTTACAACTAGTCCGACACCAGCATCCCATGCCATCTTTGCATACTTAGGAACTGTGACTGTGAAGAACTTCTTGAGCCATGCCGTAATCTTATCCCAATTCTGAACAATTAGGATTACACCGTCGATTACTAGACCAACGATTAATCCGATTGCTGAGCCGAGAGGTCCTCCGATGGACCCGATTAATGCTCCGATACCAGCACCACCTAATACTGATCCGACTACAATCATTAATCCATTTATCGCATTAAGTCCTCTCTGAATGGCATCCTTAAGACCTAGAATGAGTATTCCGACTCCTGTAACGATTGCTCCGATTACTGCTGCAAAAGGTGACACTGCTAACCACAATCCACCGATCACTCCAGCAGCACCTGTAATCAAGCCGAAAAAGATATTCCAGTCAACACCATTAACGAATCCATTGACCCACTCCGATGCATAGAGAAATGCTCCTCCGACGATCATTGCTATTCCGATAAGAGGCTTCAAGCCTTTACCAATTAAACCTAACTTCTGTAGGAATTTGGCTATCTTAAATGCAGCAATTGCCCCAGCAACTGCTCCTATGACTGAAAGAATGCTCCAAAGATGTTTCTTAATCTCTTTAACGATTCCATCAATCTTGGATGAAACAAGACCTTGTAGAAAGTCATATGTAGGAAGATCAATTCCCAGGTCTGTTCCACCTATACCTCCTGCACCAGCGCCCCCGGCACCTCCTGTGCCTGCACCAGCACCTGCGCTATCGTCATCCTTAGAAAGGACGTTTAATTCATCAATTCCTAAAAGTGCATTCTTCAACTTCTTAGCAGCTTTAGACGCTTTACCTAGACCCTTTGAGGTCTTGCCAGCACCGTTAGCCATATTGTTAGTAGCCTTCGCTGCACCGTTCGCATTCTTAGTGATACCCGAATAGTCAATTTCGGGCAGCTTGAATCCGAATAGTCCAGCAATCGTATTAGCAAGTAATCTAATGACCTTAACTACTGCAATTACATAAGGAAGAATCAAGTTCAGCATAGGAATGAATATATTACCAATCGCTCTCGCACACATTTGGAACTGAGCCTGTAGGACTCTTAACTGATTGGCCGGTGCATTCAATGTACGAGCCATATCCCCTTGTGCAACAGTTACCTGTGTGAGCATCGCATAATATCTCAACTGAGACTTCTCAGCCTGTGTCATGTTAGAAACGCTCTTGCTGATTCCTAAGTTGAGGGCTTCCTGTTGTAGTCTAGCAACTGACAAGTCATAACCTAATCGTCTAAGAGGTTCTAGTTCACCCGAAATACCCGACTGAACTTTCTGCATCGCATCAGTCACTGAGATGTTGTAGAAAGATGACAAATCATATCCTAACTGAGTTAGGTTCTTTGACATCAACTGTGCCTTTTCAGCACCTACACCGAATCCCGTGATGATCGTATTAAACACACCCTGGTTTCTCATGAAGTCTCCAGGGTCGATACCTAAGAGTTCGCTGACTTTCTCAGCATAATTCTGAGCAGATGCAGCATACTGACCCATTGAAGCATCGAAGAGGTTCAAGTCTTCCACATATTCATTAGACTGATTAACCAATCCGGCAATCGTTTTAACTCCTGTGCGAAGAACCCCCATGGCGATTCTTAATTTAGAATATAACTCCGTCCAACTGAACTTAGCCTTTTCGTTAGAAGCATTCGCTTTATCCATCGCATTGCTAGTTCTGATGATATTCGCTGGCAGACGACTAAACGACGAACCTACGATATCCAACTGACTAGACAACGGAGCAAGACTATTAGAGAGTGTATCAACCTGTTGGATGAACTTCTCCCAATCCATTCCATTCAGCGTCTGAGATAATGCTGGTAATTTGTTCATGGCATTGATTGTTGATCGTAATCCCTTTGCTACTCCGACATTTCCAAGAGAAGAAATCGATGTAGACAATTTTTCAAGATTTCCGAAATTAGTGCCATCTAATCCATTAACAGCATCACTTATATTCTTTATCTGATTTCCGATTGTTGATGAAATCTTGATGCTGCCTATTGATCGTAACTTTTCAAGACTGTTTGCAAGACTCTCAATCTTGCTGATTCTAGTTGAATCTATAGCACTAAGGGAGGTACCTAAGTTACTAACTTGCTTAGCAATGTTTGTTAACCCGATACCTCCCTTTGTAGCAGCTTTTAGCCTTTGTAAAGAAGCAGAAAGAGTATCAATACTATCGACAGCAGAACGTGATGAGGACGTTACCTCAACCTCTAATTCTTCAACTGTTGTAGGCATTGGTATCACTTCCTTTCCTTATAATACTTTTCGGACTTCGCCTTTAACATTTCCATGTAGCGTTTGCCCTTATCCATACTTGACTTAGCCTTTTTCTCCTTGACTTCCTCAGTACTCTTTTGATTGAGAGGATAAGGTTCATTAGGATAAGGCTCAGCCTTTGTTCCCTTCTTAGCAAAAGAACGTAGAATAGGTGATAATCTAGAGACTGCATCATAGATGTACATCCCTTGTAGCCACATCTCACGATTCACTCTTTCAGTGCGAAGGTCGTCTGCCTTCCTGTAATATCTCGTGAGTGTACAGTCACCATCCCAGTACTGTTCCTCTGTCATTCCTATTGATAAGTAATATGGGAACTTGGAATAGAATACATCCGAATATGTACGAGGAGAATGCGAATCACTCTTCCTGTCATCGGACGAATTGTCTAACAGTGACTCACTTACCAACTCACTGTCCAGTCTACGTTTCCCTCTGAGTCTTCGGGATCATCAATCAATGTTACGATTGGCTCACTGTACATTTCCACTAGTTTTTCAATTAACTGGTCTTTGTTTGTCATATGAGCAAAGATGGCATCAATTGTTTCCTTTTTCTCACGTCTGTGATGTGCCATGAAGGCTCCCTGGAATAATGCTGGTAACATGGACATAGGTTTTGTTTCAACCTCTGCAGCAACAAATCCCATTCTTTCCATCTCAACAACTGTTCTGCGAGTATATTCGAGAACGTAATCTTTTCCTTTATAAGTGAATCTTAACTGTTTAGCCATTTCTGTTTCCTCCCAATAAATGTTTATTTACCAGCGTCAATACTGATAACAGTTGACGAAGCAATACTGATAGTCATTTCAACTACTTCGTTAGTCCCAGCACCATTGATGTATACAGCCAACTGACCTTTGAACTTATACTTACCATCATCACCAGTAGGTGTTAGTACACCACCTGTTTCTGTACCACCGAACCACACTGCATATTCATGTTCAGTATCTTCTAGTACCTGTAACTTCTTGTAGTCATCTAGCGTATAGTTAGCAGTGAACTCAAGGGCATCTAGCGACTGAACACCATTGATATTAGTCTGCATCTTATCTGATAAAGTGGTTGTTTCAATTAGTTCGGGCGCCCCTCCTAAATCGGGGAACTCCTTAATATCGATTACCTTTTCCCATGTTTGCTCTTTCTTCATCATTAGGAATGTCTTATATGTACTAATCGCCATGATCATTACCTCCTGTAGATTGTTTTGTCTCTTGATACAATCGCTCTGTAGCGACCTACCATTCTGTATATCCCGTCCTGTGCATTAGGTACGGGAGTGAGGATTATTCGTGTGAATCCAAGTGATTCCATCCTGGAATCAATGAGTGAGATGATTGCCTTACATTCGGTCTTCTTCCACTTTGTCTTGTTGGAATACACGTTTACCTCATAAATGACCTGGACATGATTCTCTATATGCCCACTGTCACGAGTGTTTCTGTAAATCTGATTGTCTGCCTCGATGAGAGAGACACATGGGAATGATGGTGGTACTCTGACGTATTCGCCTGTCATATAGACATTTGGATATTCATTGCGTACTGCTTTAGATACGTCATCGAATACCTCCGGCTCAATATCGATCATCCAAATACCTCCTTCGCCATCTGTGGCAATTCATCCAGGACAGAAAGAACAGCTTTCTCCAAAGGCATCTGAGCAGGTGTACCTCGTGTAACGTGAAGCGTTCCGTCAGCATCCTTGAAGCCCCACGATCTCTGCTTACCTTTTCCCTGTCCGTATCCACCTATTGTCATACCTAGTTCAGAACCTCTTGGATGAGGTGATGAACCTAGATTTCCGTTGTGGTATACCCCAGCACCGAACTCGACCCACACGGCATCTTCGCCCTGTGCAACAACGACTGAGATGTCACCTTTGGTCGTATAATTTACCGTTACATCGGGTTTCTGATAACCTCCTCTGACAAGGTCATCAACTACGGCACTTGCAAACCCTTTGTCGGCTTCTTCCTCTATTCTTTTTGCAATCCTATCCTGTAAAAGTGCTGTCTTTCTCTTGATGTCCTTCTTATATTCCTCTAGTTCCTTGATTGCCTTATCTATCCCACTCTCGGTGAGTTCGACAGTGATCTTTCTTTTACCCACTGACTGTCACCTTGCTTATCGCAACTGAGACGCTGTTCAGACTCTTCGCAACCTTCTTGACGATGTAATCATGAGGTGTCTCTACCTCTCCCGATTCGTTTGTTACTAACGAACCATCAGAGCCAATGAGAGGCGATTTATCGACCCATAGAACGGTGTATTCATCAATCGGAGGACAATCTACGTCCATGACAATAACCTTGTCATACGCCTCATTTACCCCGAATTGCTGAGTGTTCACTTCATCCTTGGCAGCCGAGATATTTGCTCGGTAAGCCTTCGGATTCTGATAAACGATTTCGTACTCGCCTGTCGAATTTCCGTACTCGTCAGTTAAAGGGACCTTTTTGTCATACAGTGCGTAATAGAACACGCTCTTGTTTCTATTCATCATTCTCATTTGAGGATACCCACATGAGGAACAATGACCTTGAGCATTGAGGATGGAACATCTGCACTTTCATAACTTCTTACAATGCCGTTCTCAGAATGTGACAACTGCCCTTCTGCCCCTCTTTTATTCAGCATGTACGCTGCAATTTCGCATTGCAGCGTTGCATACTGGGGAGGAACTTCTGTCACTGTCGAGTCATATGGATATGCTCTCGACAGAATCTTCTGAGCAGCTAGACTGAGGTACACGAACAACACTTCTTCACTGTCGGTATCTCCGACCATCGCTCTCAGAAATCTCATTTTCTGTTCTTCGCTCATGCTGTTCACCTCCTACAATTACTAGGCAGATGCTGTCGCAGACTTAGTAATCTTCACTGCCTTAGTAGCGTCAGTTAACGCTACAAGGTAATACTTACGTGACCAAATGCTGTTTTCACGAGTATCCGGATCACGTTCCTGTTCTACTTCTGTACCTTTCTTATTGAATAAGGTAACTGCTTCTTTAGTGGCAACAATGATTGTGCCCTTATCAGCGTCTTTCTTTGTATAAAGGTTTACACCAGCAACTGTGCCGATATATCCTGTTCTAGCGTATGCTTCCACATACTGTAATGAATCCTTAAGGTTCTTTCTTAATTCAGCCATATCTGTTGGATTGACGAATGCGAAACATCTAGGACCCACTTCTTTGGGATCATTGTCTGTACTTTCGATGTTTAAAGTAGCAACTGCATCAGCAAATGCATCAAAGTTAAGAGCCTTTGTTGTTACTGATAAAGTAGCCTTCTTATACTCTTCATATACGTCCTTATTGACAGTATTGAACATATCAGTACCCATGTGACGTACACCGACAGGAACTAACATTGGGTCAGTCATTGCCTGTTCGTCGTAGTACTTAAATCTGTTCTGTGCTAAAAGGATGCGGTATTCTTCTGGTGTATAAGTAACTTCAATGGATTTAGTGTTTCCCTTACCCATTGCTAACTTTTCTGTACCGTCTGTAGCCTTGTATACGTTGATTTTGCGTACCATACCTGGTTCACCCACTAATGAGTTATCCACAGTACAGAACTGTGTTAAATCAAGGTGGGAGTTATACTGGTCTTCAATTTCGTTTGATAGATAAAAATTGTCATAAATCTTATGAGCCATTACTGATTTCCTCCTGTGTCATTAGCCGTGTATAGGCTTTTATATTCCTCCGGATTGTGTCTTGCCCATTCTTCACGTTCCATTGCCGGCAAAGCACGGAATTTATCCAATGTCATGCCTGGATTGTCTCCATCTCCGGTAGGTTTAGGTGTGTCCTTTAGGACCTCAGCACGTATCTTCTTGTCAACGGCTTCGAGATGTTTCTTTTGATTAGCGAATACCTTATCTGTATCGCCATTCACCATCGCCTCAGCAGTAGATTCAGCGAGTTTCTCTTCATAGCCCATGCCTAAGAATTTTGCCTTGTATTTTGAGATATTGCTTTCACGTAGCAACTGATCATACTTAGCCTCTAACTCTGCTCGGTCTTCTGCTTCCTTCTGTTTCTTTAGTTCATCTTCCGAAAGTTTTGCTTTTAATTCCTTCTTCTTAGCTGCTAGTTCTGATGCAGTCTTATCGAAAACTTCCTTCTTGATGTATCCTGTATAATCGGGCTTCATGTCATATGACTCTAAGGCTGCTAATTTTTCCTCAACTGTCATATCTGCATAGCCTTCAATTTCGTTAACATTTACTTTCATGCTGTATCCTCCCGTCTTTTAACGTCTTCTGTGACTTTGTTTTATATGCGATTTAAGGTTTCTCTACCTATGTTTCTAAAATGCGATTTACGTCTTCTCTGACGCATTTATTCTGTAGGCTCGTTATCTATTACCTGGTTGTTATTTCGAGCCTCTAATTCCTTCTGTTTGGCTTGTTTAGCCTGTTGCTCTTCGTAGTACTTCATGCTCATTGAGTAAGCAGATTCGGCATCCGAGAACATTCCACTATGCTGGAATGCCAACTGTGGATGAATCTTGTCTTGCTGTAACATTGAGATAAGTACCTGTGACTTACTCTGAATCGCTTCATAGTTACGACGAGTGAACTTCATGTCGATGTCCTTGAGTCTTAGATTGCAGTCTCCTAAATCTCGGCAGATTCGGAGAACTAGTTTCAGCATCTTCTTCTCAGCCATCTTGAACACGTTCTCACTGTCCTTTGCTCTAGCCTCTGCGTCTGACCAACCGTCACGAAGCAGTACTGCCGAACCTGTATCACTTGTAGAAGACCCACCATTTCTGTTAGGCATTCCACATATTGTTAAAACCGAGTCATAGCAGTCATTCTTCAATGTCTGTGACTGTGCCTGGTCCAGTTCAGTACTGACCACTCCCACATCTGCCTTCTGTCCATCCTGTGACTTTACCTGGATTGCTCCAACCTCACGTAGTTCCTGGAACTGATCCTTAGTGATTTCACAGTTAACAAACTTGATGAATGCCTGGACAAGCTGTTCGACTCCGTCGAGTCTGTTACTTGCTAGAGTGTTCATTGCGTCAAGTAGTGGTAGCACGATCTCGAAAGACCCTAATCGAGCATTGTTTGCTGGGTACTCGAAGATTGGAATCATTCCTAGAGCGTGTGGCTTACACTCAAGAAGCAACCCGTTCTCTGCATAGAAGTAGTACTTGTCTGTATAGATTGAGTAATGAGTTATCTTGTCGTCATCCTCTGCGTACTTGACTGCCATGAGTGGCTTATTGCCGATTTCGTTCGAATAGACCACGAATGTATCTCTAGGGTCGAGGGTGTACATCTCAAACGGTGCCTCGTCCTCTTCACCAGGTTCATCGGGCAGAACTAGACGAAATGCTGTTCCACAAATCATCTGCCATTCAACAATCTGCTGGTCCTGTGCAGCTTTATCCTCGGCAAACATATATTCGTTAAGGGTGTTGATTTCATTTACAGTCTGTTCATTGCCATTACGACTTACATACTGAATAGGTTCCCCACACAGATAACCGACCTTGAATGAGACAATCTCATTCGCGCGATTCTCCACGATCTTGTTGCAGATTTCGGGACGCACGTCCTTCACTCTGTTAAGAATCGGCTGATTACCTTTGTAGTATTGGTAGAGGTAGTCAATCTCACTTCTATTGAGGTCATGATCATTCTTAGCCTTGAGGAGAACATCCATGACATTGTCGAGGGTGATTTCTTTGACACTTGACTTGATTACTCGTCTGCCTGTCATCACTCGTGACGGCATCTTCGCTTTTGATTCATCTATCTTGTGACTCATGTTGTCCTCCTTTCGGGCATAAAAAATAGGTGCATGACTGCTGAGGACTTAGCCTCGTGCAATCATGCACCCGTATGATGGTACCACTTTAAGGGTACCTTACTACTTTATATTATACCACTATAAGGGTACTATACAAAGCGATTTATAAAGATTTTTCATATATTTTTAAAAAGGTCTCTTGAATATCTGCACCTTCGCTCCGACAAGACTCTGAGCATATTCAGCGAGCATTGCCATTCCGTCGGGTACATCATCGTGAGCGTTCTTCCCAGCCATTGTATAAGAGCATAGGAAGTTCATCATCTTTCCGTAATCGGACTTTCTCTTGTACATGGAATCATCCTTGAACAGACAGTGCTCCTTGACCCAGGCACTGTTGACAATGATCTTCGTCTCTTTGTTGGCAGTGGTAAACTTAGTAGTGATATGAGTGATTCCACCCTTCTCCTTCACTGCTTCCTGTACCTTCTCTGCCACTCGTCCACCAGCCGAGTTACTTTCGAATCGGCACATCTGCACCTTGTCTCTTACAAGTATCTCAGTCAGTCTCGCATCTACGATATTCGGCAGATTGTTGTCGCAGATACAGTCATCAATGTAGTAATCCTCTCCGTACACGTACGCAACAGGTAAGAATGCATAGTCAGCACCCTTGTCCTTGGTATCACACACTGCAATGATTCCGTCGGGGTCGCCCTTAGGGAGTTCAAAATATCTTCTCAGTTCATCCTCCGAGTAGACAAGACCTTCACGCTCGATAGGCTGACACATATACAATGCTCGCCAGCTCGCATCGTCCATAATTTCCCTCTGAGCACGAAGCGTGGCAGTAGAATAACCCACACCGTAGTCATAATCGAAATTAGACTCATCATTCTCATCGAGTGCTGGTATATTAATGAACCTAGCATCATCGTCATCACCGTATTTCTGCTGCAGACGAGCAATTACGTCATGCACCGACCATGGTGTGGCGATGTGCAGCTCGACGCAGTGGTCACCCTGTTTACGCTGTCTCAAGTCAGTTGTATACGTCTCCCACAACTTGTCTAGACGCTCCTTGGACAACGCAACCTCGATACCCGAAACAAGGTCATCGCAGTAGAGCAGATTCATCGCTCTGTACAGACCAGCGTTACCTGTTCCGATAGAGGTAAACTCAAGTGTCTCGAATCTCTGCTTCTTGTCGATGTCAATACGACAGTCCTTTGCGTTTGTACTGCTCACCTGTATACCAGGGAACACATCATGCCACAGATACTCCCCTTCGGGGTCCAGGATACGAAGACATTCATCGTATACTCCTCGAATGAACGCATTACTATGACTTCCCGAAAGCATAGGCTCATTAGGATTTCTGCCAGCAAGCCATGTCAGATAGAAGATGGCGAGTGTCGTTTTCCCTGTTCCTGGTGGAAGAGATATCGTAAGCAGTCTTATCTTCCTTTCTGCAAGGTCTTGCATCGCCTCAGCGACCTGTTTAAGCACCTTTCTTCTAGGTGGATAGAATTTCTTGTCGGGGTCCCTGTTCCACTCGACATACAATAGATATGAATCGAAGTCATGAGGTGCTGCAGCAAGCAGAACCTTCTTGTGCAGAGCAAACAGTCTGCGTATCTCTGACTCGTCTCTAAGCGTAGGCATACGCTTCTCAATCAGTTCTGACAGAATCTTAAGATATCTGACCCCCAACTTCACGTCACGTTTCATAGCCTCCAGGGATGTGTAATATAAATCCTCTAGAGCCTGGTAGTGACCTGGTGAGATTCTGATCGTCTCAAGAATCGTCTTAAGTAACTGCTCCATTAAAGCCTCCTAAAAACAAAAAGGTGCGTCATCGACAGAAAACTTAATCCCTGTGCGACAACGCACCTTCATTACAGTGGCAGTATAGGAGTATGTACTCCTTTAACCCAGCCACTATCGCCGTACTTGTACATGCCCTCGTAAAAGAGCCTGTTCTGTAGGATTCCTCGCACCGTAGACGGCTGAAATCTCTTTCCACGTCTTGTGCGATATCCTTTATCGTACAGTATATCACAAATGTCCTGTAAAGGAGTACCTCTTACGTCATGTTCCTCGAAGATAATCTCGACAATAGGCTTCTCCTTTTCGTCCAGGACAAGAGCACCGTCCGTACAGTGATAGCCGTATGGCTTGTTTCCTCCCGAATAGCCACCACACTTAGCCTTGAGCGAGCGACCCTTCCCTGTACGGAGGGCTATGTTTCGTCTTTCCTGTTCGGCAACGAACATAAGAAGAGAACGATAGATGTTGGCGAAATCATCGCCCTCTGAAAAGTGCTCCTCAGTCGAGAGCAGCTTGACGTTCCTCTTCTCCAGTGTATAGAAATAATAAAAATACAATTTAGTGTCTCTTGCAACACGGTCGTTCTTGAACACGATCACTGCATCGTGACCTGGTAAGTCGTCTGAATGGTACAATATCCTGTCGAGTTCGGGTCTGTTGTCCTTCGCCCCACTGATTGTGTCAACCATCCAGTCAACAATGTCATAATCATGCTCCTTTGCGTACTTGCTGATAGCATCTCTCTGCACCTCGATGCCGTAGCGGTCATCAGATGACTGCTCCTCCGTTGAAACACGGATATAACCTATCGCTTTCACGAGATATTCACCTCCCTCAAGTAGTTAAAGTAGTTCAAATCACCATTTTGCGTATAACTTCCTCTTAGTACGCGCGTATTAGGGAAAAGTTTACGCAAAAACCGATTTTCAACTACTTCGACTACTTCTCAGCCCTATTTTGGCTCATTTTCGTCACTAATTACCCATTCAAACTTACCATCTTTGGTTCTGACCACGATTTCTGCGTCAAGAACGTCTGCCATCTCCATCAATGTGTTGAGTCGCATTCTAGTTTCTCTGTAAACAGAACTAGAAACTGATGAACGACCCGCCTTTCCCAACTTGTCAGCCATTGACTGATAGGTCTGCTCACGCAGAACCAGTAATGACTTGATTATTTTACTAGGTTGCATATACATTTCCTCCTTGCACACACATTGTATCATGCAGATATGACAGTGTCAATCGTATAAGCGTACATTGTATACTTTTAAGCGCCTTTTTAAAATTTTTGGAAATTTAAGCCACTCACTGGCTCGGGTTCGCTGTGGCTATTTCCCCCACGGGTGGGCGTGTACCCTTTACAAGCGATTTAAACGACCCTACAAGCGACGTTTATATTATACCCTAACAAGTACACCAACGAACACAAAACAGCGCCTAGAAGCGATATTTTAAGCATTTCAGATACGCCCACGCTTTAAGCTGCTATCATTGGTATGATATACGTATAATCATGATTATATTATACATCTACCTTTACTATTTAAACGTAAAATAAAAAGCGCTGTATAAACAGCGCTCATTTCTGTATTTTTGCCAGTTCTATGATCACAAGAACCGGAAAAAATAATATTAATAAAATCAATTCTAACATTTATAACTCCTATTTAACAATGAATCTATTTACTTTACTACTTACTACATATTCATTATAAAGATCATTATGATCTAATCTAAAAGCCTTACTATTGAAACGACTACTATTTACCAACTTATTAGTAACTTTATAAACACCAATATAAATAGTATCATTGTTTTCCATTAATGCGATAATTTCATTTTTTAACTGGTCATTACTATTTTTTAACATGTCAATCATGTTTTGGTTCTCTTTAAACTCTTTTACTAAATTTTCTAATTTATTCATTTTCTTACTCCTCATTAAAATAATTGTTTATTATTTCCCTATCATATTTATCGGGTTTAAAACCTTTTAAAATAATCATTTTACCAGCTCGTAACGCTGCTATATTATAATCTGCTATGATATACAATTTATCCAATCTAATATTGTACACTGTCACACCTGCATTAAAATTACTTAAGGATTCCCACGTTTCAGAAATTAAATACATATCGGACATGTCTAAATTTAATATCATATCAACTAGACAGCTGTCTAGTGATGTTGGTATGACGTCATCATTATCATATTTAATATGAAAATTGCCATTTTTAAATTCATTGATGATCATCGTTGATAACTCCTTTTAAAATATAATTGCTTCTTTCAACACGCTCGTTGTATGCAGCTATGCGACGCTTACTAGTACAATTATGCACTATTATATTATCCGTATAATTCAATCTAGAAAAGGCACGTGCCTTTTCTAGATCATCAAACCACGCTAGAAGCATCCTAGCGCTCTCGCCTATCAACCACGTATTATATTTTACGCTATAGAACGTTTTCATTTTGGCGCCTCCTTACTCCATAATAACCGCATTGCCGTTACTAGCTGTTAATACAATATATTTGTTACTCATGACCTTTAGTAACTCGTCAATATAATCGGACTCGTCAATAATCTTTTCAATGTCATGATCTTCACAATACTCGGTCGTTGAATAAATATATCCATAATCATCAATAAGATCATTCCAATCACAAAGGCAATTATGGCCGTACTCGCTGGCCCATTGATTGACATCGGCGGGGTCGAACTCGTAAGCATCGCTATACATTTCATCACAATATTCAAAAAGACATTCAAGCCCTGGATTGCTATATCTATCGGGGTCCCATTCGTTCATTTCTCTTATAAATACATATTTATCAACAGTAATAATCATTTTTCTATTCCTCCTATTTTTAATTTAATCAATACCGGTTTTACATCATTTAAACCGGTTCTTTCTTTTAACGCTTTATAGATATCTAATAAATGAATTAAATCATATCTATCAAACGTGTATAGATCACGTGTAAATAGAACACGCCCCGTGTTATTTGTGACGCCTATTGTAAACGCGGCATCATTACGGCGCTGCTCTTTTCTAATAGCCCTAATCACCCCAGCGCGTGCGCGGATCCAATCTTTACACGTGATATAGTATTTAGTCATACCATCCAACATAATAACGCGCTTTTCATAATTAAACGCTTGAGAGCGTTCTGGCATGCAATTATTACCGATCATTCTAATTTTATAGCGTTTATCCTTTTCCATGTCGTCCACCTCCTTTTCTTGACAAGTACATTGTACTCTTTTACACGTACAATGTCAATATAAAAATACTCTTTTAAGCGTACTTTTATATTATATGGGCGTTCGTTGTATATCTATATATAAATATATACCAATCCAGCGCCCTGGATCCATTCCGTGCTATTATTTACGACTTACAACACAAAAGAAGCATATCATCAACGGCGACACGTACGAAGTAACTTCGGCGCTTACACGATGCATCTGTTACTATCTTAAAAATAGTACAGAAAAACCAGGCAGATCGCCTGGCTTGGAATTTCTAAATAAATTTTATAGTCGCTAGAGTCGCAGAGTCGCTAACAATTTTTTCAAAAATTTTCTGAAAGTCGCTAGAGTCGCTGAGGCTCAAAGTCGCTACATAGTCGCTTACTCGGCAGAGTCGCTAGAGTCGCTACCACTTAGAGTCGCAGAGTCGCTAAGCTGCTTACGTTCAGTAGTCTCTATAGTCGTAGCATATCGTTTCTTGATGTCATTAACGTCATACTCTTCTTCATTCTGAGTATTAGGTGTTACAACATACTCTGTCTTGTCCTGGTAGCCATAGTTGTTCTTGCCTAGGAAGATACCAACAACAGGGTTGACCTTGCCGTTTAACATATAGTTTTCCCATAAGTTTTCTAATAAAACATATGCTTTTTTGATATAGTTGGCACTCTCCTTTGGTATATTTGCCATATAACCTTTCCCACCTGTTGGTACGTCATGTGTAACAGCATATAACCATCTTCTGCTATGTCCATTCAACGCAGCAGCCATACCTACAACCGTAGGCTTTGTATCTGCCTCTGCATACAGTTCAAAGTATTCCATCAGTCTCTGCTGAACGGCTACGGGATCGTCAAGGTCGATATTGGACATATTCATCAATGCCATGTTGATACTTAGATACTTGGTGTTATCGCCTTCGTTCAGTATCAGTCCGTTATTCCCTATTACAGGAGACTTGCTTCCACCACCACTGTGCTTCTTAGGCTTTACAGTCGGTGTCGGATTTTCCTTAACAGTTGCCTTCATATCAGCCTTCACATCTGCCTTCGCAGCAGTCGTTTTTTCTTTAACAGTCGTTTTTCTAGTCATTTTTACCTCTCCTTTGACCGATTTAGGGGGTTTAGAGTAGGTGAAGTAGTTGAAAACAGGTTTTTGCGTGTAACTTCTCTATATAGAGATTTTCCTACTATAAGAAAGTTATACGCAAAAAGTGAATTTGAACTACTTTAACTACTATTTAGGATTTTCCTAAACTCCCATTTACACGTTTACGTGTCGAATATATATCGGGATATGTACATTGTACACGTTTATGTATACTTGTCTGAAAGTCGTTTAGACCCCATTTGAGTAGGTGAACGAAAACCGTTCGGCTACTCTATACGTATACGTGTCAAATACCTATCGGGACGTGTCATTTATACTCGTATACGTATACATACCTTTTAACGCATCTTTATTGGTGGAATATCACCGAATTGAACGGTCTCACCATTTACAGTTTTAATTTCTATTGTTTCAGCTGCTTGTGCTTTTGATTCCAATTCAATATCAAGTCTTTCCTCTAGTCTCTGCTTGCGGGCAATTAAGTAATAGAAACCATACACGCTGTGGAGGTATAACTTGTTGACTCCTACGCAATATTCAAATGTCAATTGTTCTCCTCGTTTCTCTGCAATCATTTCCCACTTACCAACGTAAGGTGCTGCATCGTCTATCGCCATCTTTAACGCCAATTCTACATCTCTACGATAGTTATCTAATTCTTTGTTGCGAGCCTTTAATATCTTGTTACTGAGGTCTATAGTCTTGCAACGATCCTCCAACATATCTACATACTCATCAAGACGGGTACAGTATTCATCCAAAGCATCTGCGTAAATACCATCGTCGCAGTCATTGTAACCTGTGCAATCTTCAAATCTTGGTCTTTCTATAGTAGCCATACAATTTCTCCTGTTCTTCATAGGGTTTCAATAAATCATGCCACACTAGTTTTGTGAGATAGCCTAATCGCTCACTGTCTTCCGAAAAAGGGTCAGCGTCATAGGCTTTATCCCATTCGTCACTTAACTGATGAAACCATTCTTTCTTCATTCTCTCGATGAGCGATCGTTCTCTCATCTGTGCTAAAGTTTCTGCCACAATCAGTCCACCTCCCATTCGGGGAATCCTGTCTCAATTCCTAGATGACCATCTGTCTCCTGTCTTAATTCCAAAAGGAACAGTTTTAATAGGAACAGGTCACCGTTGGGAATATTAGTAGCATTCACTCTTCCTAGATGCTTGTACCATCTGATATACAGTCCTGTCTCGATGTGCAGGATTCCGTATTCCTCCTCACATCTGAACAGGATGAAATTCTGCATGGGAGTAGTCTGCTCACATAGCATTAGAACCTGTGTTAAATAATCGCCAGGAAAGACTTCCTTAAATACCTCCACAAACTGATCTCTATCAAAATCCCACTTCATACGGTTTGGTGCAATTGTATCCATGTTATCCCTCCTTCTTCTTATATTCTTCTAGAAAACCTAACACCATCTCGTCATCACACTGTGTGTACAGATAACTCTTGCCACATTTATACTTTGGTGGAATCATGCAGTTCTGACATCCAAACATTTGAAGATCAGATTCATTTATCGGTTCTTCTCTTTCATAGATTTCTAAGTTCCATAGATTCTTTCCCCAGTCGAGCGTATGTTCGTCTATTTTATATATGTCAATGAAGTACTTATTATTACAGAATGAAAAGACATATCTGAATCCGTTATCACTCTTGTTGTACATGACAAGATTTCTGTAGAACTTAGGAAAATTAAACAGCCCTTTTAAATTAAATCTGCTTATTGCACTTCTTTTGCTAGTTTTTCTATCTACTTCAAATTCGGTAACTGTCAGAATCGGAACATTGTTTTCGAAACTCGTTTTCGACTCTCTAAGATATTTATAATTTTCATCTTCTACTTCGAACATCATCTTATTTCATTCCTTTCTTTGGCTCTGAGAAAATAATCTTTAAACATATTGTCTGTGAATGTAATCATCGTAGGATCCACACGTTTAATACGTCCTCTTTCATCTTCAATCAAAGCAAATACAAGACTAATCTGTCCTGCTGAATGTCCACCAATAGCAAGAGATTCTCCTATAACATTTGACCACTGCTCAAAACAGTGAAAAAGATAATCTTCATTCTTATATCTACACGTTCTATAAATATCTGTCTTAATCATCTCTTAATATTCCTCCATCTTGGCATTGAATCCTAGGACGTGACTACCATCTAATAAGATATCTCCCCAACAGACTGCGTAATAAATGTCAATCCATGTACTATAGTACCCGTTCTGAGAAGAGTAGCATGGTACAAACACCATGCGACCCTCGTTTCCAAATCGGAATCCACTGTGTGGACATGATTCAAACTTTAAGTCTTCATCGAACTCCCATTCCCATGCAAGGTCGTCAATCTGCTTAAAGTCTGCGTAATTATATTCGCAACAGTCCTGCTCGTGGTCAAAATAAATACGATTACCGTTGTCGAATGTGATATCAACTTCTGTAACTTGTTTGATCTTCATTTTCTTTCCTCTTTTCTTTATTTAGTCTGCTAGCAGAGCGTCTAGCCATGCAGAACGATCCTCAATCAGATTCATATTGCCCATGATTGCTTCTAGCACATTCACTACAATTGAATTGCCAGCCTGTTTATAAAGCTGCGTATCTGAATTGACTGCTCGAGCCTTGTCGAAGTCTTCATCATCAAACCCCATGAGTCTCCAGCATTCTCTAGGTGTCAATTTTCTAATTCTGATCTTATCCATACTGCTGTCCTCCGTAATTACTGCCTGCTGAGGACTGGTGCTGAGGGTGTTTGCTTTACCCTCGCACACTCTTCCCCTTCTTGTCTTGCTGTTTGGATAGGCAATATTAATGCTATCTCCAATGGTTGCTTCTGCGATTCTAACAACTGGTCTGTTGTCCATTATCTTCACCTCATGTCCTCCCGACGCTCTCGTTGTAATGGTAGGACACATTCCGTCCATTCCATAGATTCTTCGGGATTGTTCGTACTTAATGTTTGTGTATTCTGCTACCTGGTGGCACTGTTTCATATGAGAGTACCACCTTCTAATAATGCTCCGTTATATGATTGGAAGTGTCTCTTGTTGGAACAGTTGTTATTGTGGTCGCTGTCTTCGCTCTCTCTCTCTACAGGAGAGAATCTGAATCCGTAACCTTTTTCCTCATTGATTTGATTCTTCATGAGTCTGTACTTGACACATTCACTAGAAAGGAAATATTTTTCGTCTATGTCCTCAACGGGTTCTAGTTTATCCATTAAGACTTCATCTGATTCAATCGGAGAAGGGAACGTGTACCCTGTGTCAATATCCTTTCTGATACTGACACAGAAGACTCTCTCTCTCTATTCTGAGGAATCCCGTAATCGACTGCGTTAAGCACTTTCCAGTAGTTGTTGTATCCTAGCTGGTCGAGCCATTCGAGCCATCCTTCAAAATCTGCTCTGAATTTCTTTCCTACTAGATTTTTGACATTTTCCATGATCAGATATTTAGGGAGTGTATCATCTGATTGGGCTTGAGCAAGAAGTCTCTGAACTTCATATAATAATCCACTTCTTGTCTCAC
>OIYV01000349.1_pt1 | contig 29006 bp, 33 predicted proteins | sample 1588251 | NCBI WGS metagenome assembly OIYV01 (sample SAMN03283282) | human gut metagenome | biome: human-associated habitat; material: feces | host: Homo sapiens | place: Peru | collected 2012
GAAGCCATGCGGGCGCACCGGCGGGAAATAAGAACGCAGAAAGGGACGGAGCGTACAGCACCGTCTTTTTTGATATGCTCTCGGACGCGGAGCGGGAGATCGTACAGCGAACACCGCTAGGAAGCCGCGCAGCGCTGGAGCATGAAATGCAAATCCTGAAATTCCGGGAGCATAAGATACTTGCTAAAATCGCGGAGTATGAGAAAGCCCCGGAGGACAGCCTGTACATCAACAGCCTGATGGACATGAGAGTGCCGGGCGGACGCGGCAAGGACAAGCAGGACGGTGCCTTACAGAGCATGGGAATGTACAGCAAGGACAGCGCGTTCAGCCGTGTGCTGAAATTGCAGGAGGCGCTATACAAGGTGCAGGGCCGCATCGCCAAGATCGCGGACAGCCTGCGGGCGCTGGAGGAGAGCGAAAAGCGCATAACGCTGGAGCGGGAGAAGCTGGAGCTGCTGCGCATGAGAGCCACCGGAACGGTGGACGTGCCTGACATAGACGGCGGCGAGGAAATCGACGAGGAGGACATGGCATGAAAAAGCTGGACAATATTTACACCTATCACGCCCCGAAAGGAGACCAGTCGGAGCGGTACGAGAGCATCCGTGCAAAGGCGCGGGAGCTGGCAGAGCTGATCGAGGAACGCTGCCCAGACAGCAGAGAAAAGAGCCTCGCCAATACGAAGTTGGAAGAAGCGGTGATGTGGGCAAACGCCAGCATCGCACGAAACGAATGAAGCCCATGAAGCTGTACACAAGCAAGGTGGTGGCGCAATGGCTCTGCCTGACGGAGCGGCGGGTGCGCCAGCTTCGGGACGAGGGCGTGATCGTGGAGGCCCGACCGGGGCTTTACGAGTTACAGCCGACAGTGGCACGGTACATCACATACATCGGCGGCGCGGGCAAGGAAACGCTGACAAACGAGCGCATGATGCTGACACGGGCAAAGCGTGAGGCGGCGGAAATGGAAAACGACCTGCGGCGGGGCGAGGTACACCGCACGGCGGACATTGAGCGGGGCATCCAGTCCATGTTTCTGAACATCCGCAGCCGCTTTCTGTCGCTGCCCGCCAAGCTCTCTCCCACCCTGTCCACCATGGGCGGAGATCAGACGGGTATCTTCGACGAGCTGAAAGGGGTCATCGAGGAAATTCTAGAGGAAATGAGCGATTACCGGGTGGCTTTTGCGGCGGAGGACGGTGAGGACGATGGAGAAACAGAAAAAGAAACACCCGTGTAGCGGGTGCGTGTGGCGGGCGCAGACCAGCGAGGACAAGGTGCTATGTATGTTCCCTCGCTGCATGAGAAAAGAATATGAGCGCTACTGGCCGCAGGGGAAGCAGAGCGATGAAAAAGCGAAAGATCATTGATCTGCCAAAGCCGACGCTGGAGCTGTTGGCACGGTGCGCGGCGGTGCTGAAACCGCCCCCAGCTTTGACGCTTTCGGAGTGGGCAGACCGATACCGGGTGCTGTCGGCGGAGAGCAGCGCGGAGCCGGGGCGCTGGCACACGGACAAGGCACCATACCAGCGGGAGATCATGGACGCAATCGGCGACCCGCACATCCGCAAGGTGGTGATCATGAGCGCGGCGCAGATCGGCAAGACCGACGCTTTCATCCTCAATCCGCTGGGCTACTACATGGACTACGCCCCGGCTCCCATCCTCGTGATGCAACCGACGCTGGACATGGGACAGACCTTTTCCAAAGACAGGCTCGCGCCCATGATACGGGACACGCCGGAGCTGCGGGACAAGATCGACGTGAAAAGCCGCTATTCCGGCAACACCATCATGAAGAAGAATTTCCCCGGTGGCCACATCACCATCGTGGGCGCGAACAGCGCAACGGGCCTTGCCAGCCGTCCCATCAAGGTGTTGCTGGCGGACGAGGTTGACCGCTATCCGGCCAGCGCCGGAACGGAGGGCGACCCGCTATCCTTGGCCCAGAAGCGACAGACGACCTTTTGGGACAAAAAGACGGTGATCGTCTCCACGCCGGTCATTAAGGGCCAGAGCCGCATCGAAACGGAGTTCAACCAGTCCACGCGGGAGGAATGGAACGTGCCATGCCCGGAGTGCGGGGAGTATCAACCCCTCGTGTGGGCCAACGTGGTATTTGACAAGGACGACCCGCAGGGCGAGGTGCTGTATAAGTGCGAGCGCTGCGGTGTAGTGAACGGAGAATACAAGTGGAAGCAGGCAAGCAAGCGCGGTCGCTTTGTGCCGGAGAACCCCGGCGCGGAGGCGCGGGGCTTTCACCTGAATACGCTGGCCTCCACGTTCTGCTCATGGAAAGAGATCGTGCAGAAATTCCTTGTGGCAAAGGAGCAGCTTGATCAGGGAAACCCGGAGGGCATGAAAGTCTGGGTGAACACGGAGCTGGGCGAAACGTGGGAGGAGCAGGGCGAGCAGGTGGAGGATGCCGCGCTGCTGAACCGGCGGGAGCTGTACGATGCGGATGTGCCGGAGGGAGTGCTGGTTCTGACAGCCGGTGTGGACGTGCAGGATGACCGCTTCGAGGTAGAGGTGGTCGGTTGGGGCATCGGCAAGGAGAGCTGGGGCATCCGCTACCAGAAGATATACGGCGATATGCTGAAAGAGCAGGTATGGCAAGACCTCGACAATTTTCTGCTGGGCGGCTTCAAGAAAAAAGACGGGACGGTGCTGCACATCATGAGCGCCTGCATCGACACCGGCGGCCACCACACAGATCAGGTATACCGCTTCACGGCGGAACGGTGGGAGCGAAAGATATGGTCGATCAAAGGCAAGGGCGGCGCGGATGTGCCGTATATCCGAAACCCCACCACTAACAACCGCGTGAAAACGCCGCTGTTCATCATCGGCGTGGACGCGGGAAAGGCCCTGCTGTATCAACGACTGCGGCACGAGACCAAGGGGCCGAACTATTGCCACTTCCCACTCAATGAGGAAGCGGGCTATGACGAGCAGTATTTTATCGGCCTGACAGCCGAGAAAATGGTGGTGCGCTGGCGCAAGGGAAGAAGCGTTGTGGCGTGGGAGCTGAAAGACAGCAAGCACAAGCGCAACGAGCCGCTTGACCTGCGCAACTACGCTACGGCGGCGCTGGAGATCGCTAACCCCATTTTGCAGGAGGGCGAGATCGCAAAACCTATCAGAAAACGTCCGGCGGGCCGCCGGAGGCGGGGAGGGATTTAATTGGCAATCTTTACGAAAGAAATGTGTCAAAAGAAACTGAACACATGGCTGGCGGCGGAGGAGGCCATCGCCACCGGCCAGAGCTATCAGATCGGCAGCCGTATGCTGACGCGAGCTGACTTGAAGCGGGTGCGCGAGGAAATGGAATACTGGGCCGGAAAGCTGGCCGAGGCAGAGGCAGAGGATAAGCACGGCGGACGAAACCGCGCCTATCGTGCCGTGGCCCGCGACGTATGAGGAGGGAGCGCATGATGAAACCGAACATCCTTGACCGGGCAATCATGACCGTGGCTCCCGTCCACGCGGCGAAGCGGGCGGCGGCGAGGGCCGCACTGAGCGTGATCAACAGCGGGTACGGCAACTACGGAGCCAACCTGACGAAAAAGAGCATGAGAGGCTGGATGTACCACGGCGGCAGCGCCAAGGAGGACATCGAGGACAACATCGACATTCTGCGGCAGCGGAGCCGAGACGCTTACATGGGCATCCCAACGGCAACGGCGGCGCTGAAAACCATGCGGACAAACGTTGTAGCAGGCGGATTGATGCCTGCGCCGCAGCTCGACAGCGACTATCTGGGACTGGACGAGGCGGCGGCGGAGAAGCTGCAAGCACAGATTGTGCGGGAGTTCGCCCTGTGGGCGGACACGCCGGTATGCGACGCAGAGCGAATGGACAACTTCTATCAGCTCCAGCAGCTCGCCTTTTTGAGTTACCTGATGAACGGCGACGCCATTGCCCTGCTGCCAATGAAGCATCAGGCGGGAGTGCCGTATGACCTGCGTGTACGGCTGATCGAGGCAGACCGGGTATGCAGCCCGGACGGTTTTGACCGGCTGATGCCATGTACCGTGCAGGGCTACGAGGTGCAGAGCATCGTACAGGGCGTGGAGACAGACGCGGGCGGTATGGTGACAGCCTACTGGATATGCAACCAGCATCCGCTGGGCAGCAACAGCGCCGTGGACGCGGCGGGGCTGACGTGGCAAAGAGTGGAAGCCTACGGCGATACAACCGGGCGGCGGAACGTGCTGCACATCATGAGCCGCGAACGCATCGGCCAGCGACGGGGCGTTCCCCTGCTGGCCCCCGTGCTGGAGAGTATGAAACAGCTTGGGCGCTACACGGACGCGGAGATCACGGCGGCGGTGATCAGCGCCATGTTCACGGTGTTTGTGAAGTCACAAAACCCGTCGGACGGCAGACCGTTTGGAGAAATGATACCGGCGGAGGAGCTGATCGACAGCGCCGACCAGAGCAGCATCGAGCTGGGGCCGGGGGCCATCATTGACCTGAACCCCGGCGAAGAGGTGCAGTTTGCAGACCCGAAGCACCCAAACACCGGGTACGACGACTTCACGAACGCAACCATCCGCCTGATCGGCGCGGGGCTGGAGATACCGCCGGAGGTGATGATGAAGCAGTTCACCACCAGCTATTCGGCGGCTCGCGGCGCACTCAACGAGTTCTGGCGCACCTGTAGTATGCAGCGGGACTGGTTCACGGACGATTTTTGCCAGCCGGTCTATGAGGAGTGGTTTGCCGAGGCGGTCGCCCGTGGGCGTATCCACGCGCCGGGCTTTTTCACCGACCCTGCGCGGCGCAAGGCGTACACGGCCTGCGCGTGGAACGGCCCGGCACGGACGAACCTGAACCCCGTACAGGAGGTGGATGCCGCCATCAAGCGAGTGGATGCCGGTTTCAGCACGGCGCAGGAGGAGACGGCGCAAATGACCGGCGGGGACTACAACCGCAACATCAAACTGCGCGTGACGGAGGCCAAGCGCAAGCGCGAGGTGGACGAGATCGGAAAAGCGCAGACGACGGGAGAATAGGAGGAAAACAGAAATGCCCGAAAACAAGAAATTCTGGAAATTCTGCAATCAGGCAGGAAACAAGGTGGAGCTGCTGCTTTACGGCGACATTTCGCAGACGAGTTGGTGGGGCGACGAGGTGACCCCGAAGCAGTTTGCGGAGGAGCTGGCCGGGCTGGGAGCGCTGGACGAGATCACGGTGCGCATCAACAGCGGTGGCGGTGACGTGTTCGCGGCGCAGGCCATCGGCAACCAGCTTGAACAGCACCCGGCGGCGGTGACGGCGAAGATCGACGGCCTGTGCGCCAGCGCGGCAACCATTGTTGCCTGCCACTGCGGCAAGGTGATCGCCGCCAACGACAGCACCTACATGGTGCATCCGGTGCGCATGGGCGCTTACGGCTACTACAACGCTGAGGAATTGCAGAAGTACATCGAGGCGATGAACGCCATCCGGGAAAGCATCGTGGGCCTGTATGTGAAAAAGACAGGCAGAGATAAGGACGAGGTGGCCGGATGGATGGACGAGACAAGCTGGTGGACGGCGGCGCAGGCAAAGGAAAACGGCTTTATCGACGAGTTGACGGACGAGGCGGACGGAACGGTGATCGAAAACCGGGACGGGCTGCTGTTCGTCAACAGCGTCAACACACACCTGCCTTTCGACAAGGCACCCAACTTTGTACAAAGCAGCAAGGCAGCTCCCGCCTCCTGCTCTGTAAATAACAAATGCCATAAGGAGGTAACGAACATGGCAAACGAGATCAAGACCGTGGACGACCTGCGCGGGGCCTATCCCGCACTGGTCAATGAAATCGAGGAGGCGGCGGCGAACAAAGCGACGAGCGACGAGCGCCAGCGTATCCACGACATCGAGGACATGGCCCTGTCCGGCAGCGAGGCGCTGACGAACGAGGCCAAGTTCACAAAGCCGGTGAGCGCCAGCGAGTACGCTGTGGCCATGATGAAAGCTGCCAAGGAGAGCGGCGGCGCGTGGCTCAATGCCGCAAAGAGCGACGCTGACAAGAGCGGCATGGGCGGCGTGAAGAACAGCGGCACCGGCGGCGGTACGGGCAAGCAGGACGAGTTCATGGACGCGATCAAGTCCATGGGCAAGAAGCAGTAAAGGAGGAGAAAGAACATGAGTATGGATTTGGCAAAAAAGACCTTTTCCACCCAGCCGGATTACCTGATCGCGGGTAATGCGGAGATCGTTACGGCGGTCAAGGAGGCATCCGCTGCCTTGAAGCGCGGCGCTCCCGTGGTTCTCAGCGACGGCAAGCTGGCCGCCATCAGCGTGAGCGGCAGCAGCGCCCCCTACACCGTGAACACCACGGGCCTGTACGGTATTCTGGCAGAGGATGCCGCATCGGGCGAGGACGGCATCGTGTACCTCTCCGGCGAGTTCTTCGCCGATGCGCTGGTGCTGCCCGCCAACGTCACCGCTGCGGACGTGGAGGTTCCTCTGCGTAACCTCGGCATCTACTTGAAGTAAGGAGGAAGAAAGAATATGGATAACGAAGTGAACATTTACTCCCCCCGCTATCTGGCGGAGGTGGTGAGACAGACCCCTGCCGTACACACCTATTTCCGCGACACCTTTTTCACCAACGTCAAGACGTTCGCTACCGAGCGCGTGGACATCGACCTTGTGAAAGGCGACCGTCGCATGGCGGCCTTTGTCCATCCCCGCGTGGGCGGAAAGGTGCTGAAAGCCAACGGCTACCAGACCGAGAGCTACAAGCCCCCGCTGATCAACCCCTACGACGTGACCACCGCTGACCAGCTCATGACCCGCCTGCCGGGCGAAGATCTGTACAGCGGCATGACCCCTGCGCAGAGGGCCGCACAGAAGCTCATGGAGGAGTACGCCACGCTGAACGACGCGACCACGCGCCGCGAGGAGTGGATGGCGGTGCAGGCCATCGTGACCGGAACCATTCCCATTGTGGGAGAGGGCGTGAACGAGACCATCGACTTCGGCCTGACCAACAAGAAAACCCTGACCGGCGACAACAAGTGGGGCGGCAGCAAGGCTGACATCCTCGGCAACCTCGGTGACTGGACGGATGCGGTGTTGCACGGCGGCTTTGCCAACGTGGACACCATCATCATGGGCAAGACGGCCAAGGCAAAGTTCTTTGCCGATGCCAACGTGCAGAAGATGCTGGACAACCGCCGCATGAACCTCGGCGAGATCGCCCCCCGCGACCTGCCCAACGGCGTGAAGTACCTCGGACACCTGAATGACCCAAGCCTTGACATGTACGTTTACGGCGAGGTCTACTACGACGACTGGACTAACCCTGACGCGCCGGAGACCAAGCCCCTTATCCCGGACAACATGATCATCCTGATCAGCTCCAGACCCAACTACATGATGGCCTACGGTGCCTGCACCTACATCGAGGACGCATCCGGCCTGTGGGTGACCTCCCAGACCAGCCGCGTCCTGCGCAGCTATGTGGAGCATCATCCCGACCGCCGCATGGTGGAGCTGCAGGCGCACCCGCTGCCCATCCCCGACAAGGTGGATAGCTGGCTGGTGGCGACCGTGTGCTGACATGGCGCTGTTCGAGCTAAAGCAGGAATACAGCGGAGCGGAGGGGGCTGCCCCTCCGCTCACCTTTAAGGACTGTGCCGCAGCGGACATCGACGCGGCTTTCTTTGAGCAGGACGAACACGCAGACTGGCATACGGTTGACGGCAAGGACGCGCTGGTGATCGTGGACGATCAGCGGCTCAAAGAGCATAGCGCCCACTGGGAAGCGGGAGCCAAGCAGAACTTCGATACGGGACTGTATACGGCCTACACGGTGCTGTATATCCGCGTGAGCGACTACGGGCCGAAGCCGAAAGTGGGCAAGCACCTTGTTCTGGACAAAGGGACGAACCGGCAGCGGTCGTACACCATCCTCAACTGCGAGGAGGAGGCGGGCGTGTACCGCATTTCCATGGAAAGGACGCGGCAATGAGCAGAGTAACCTATGACGCAGGGAACCTGACCATCGAAGTGGACGGGCTGGACACCGTGGCGGCGGCGCTGGGCGATTTGAAGAAAAAGACCCCGGCGGCGGCCAAGGTAGCCATCAACGCCACGGCACGGCAGGCCCGCAAGCTGATGATCGCAAAGGCAAAGGCGCGGTACGCCGTGAACGCGGCGGGCAGGCGGCACCTGAAAGACCTTGTGCAACGGAAAAAGGCCAGCAACACCAGTTTGAGCGCAGAGCTGCACATCGCAAAGATGCGCAACGATCTCGGTTATTTCCAGCACAGGCCGACGGAGCGCTTTACCGGGCGCGAGGTTTTGTACCACGCGCCAAAGTATGTGAAAGCCCGTGTTCTGAAAGCCTCGTCCATGGCGGCGCTGACAGGCAATGCCAACATGAGCAAGGGCTTTCTTGTGCAGTTCAAGAGCGGCCACATCGGCATGGTGCAGCGACAGATCGGCTCAAGTTCCAGCCACACGGTCACGGAGCGGGGCCACCCAAGGTGGCGAAACAAGGATGGTAAGGTGGAAAAGCTGGTGACGATGGGAAGCCCGTCGGCCTCGGCGATGCACTCTACCGTCTGGCCGATGGTGGAGCCGGAGGTATCCGAGTATCTGCAAGACCGACTGATGGAGCAGACCGAACGGGTGCTGGCGCGAGCGGCGAGGAGGAAGTAAGCCATGAAGAACTATATGGATGCGGTGAGGGCCGCAGGCATCGGGCGAACTCCCCAGCTCTGCCAAGACGCGCTGATCGAAACGCTGGAGGAGCTTTTCGCCGGGAAGAAGTACAACGGCCAGCAGAGCCGCAAGGAGCTGAAAATCTTCAAGCAGGATTTGCCGGTGCCGGAGGACTATGACGCGGATGTGGACACGGACGCGGCGGCGGCCCCGTACATCGTTGTGCGCATGACCGGAGGCGAGATCAAGAACGACGACGGGCCGCAGGCGGTTGAGTTCAGCCTGATCGTGTGCGCCTACGACGAGGGCAAGGAGCGAGAGGGCTATCAGGATGTTGCCAACATCAAGGAGGACATCGTGCAGCGGTTATGCACCAAGCCGTATTTCGGCGGGGCATTCACCGTGCTGAAACCCATCGCGTGGGCCATGCAGCAGGACGACACCTACCCGTACTACTTCGGGGCGTGTTCGCTGACCTGCACCGCACCGGCCATGACACAGGACACAGAAATGGAGGAGCTGGTATGAGCAAGAAAAACGATAAGCTGGCGGCGGATGCCGCTGTGAGCGAGGCGACCATCCCGGCGGCGGAGACCGCTACCGAGACCACGCCAACGGAGCGGGAGAATACGAGCGCGACGCAGGTTTACTGCGGCCCAACGGTGCGCGGCGTTGCCAAGCAGTACACGGTATTTCACGGCGGCATCCCGGAGGCGCTGGAGGCGTTCATCGCCATTCACCCGGAGGCTGGGGCGCTGGTGGTGGACGTGGAGCGCTTTGCCGAGACGAGAAAGCGGCTGGAGACCGCAGGAACGGCGGAGGCCATTCTATACGGCAAGATCAAATCCGAACTGTAAGGAGGAAGAAAGACTATGGCATACAAACACGGCGTATACACGAGCGAGGTTGCGACCAGCATGGTCGCGCCCATCACCGGCACGGCGGGCTTGCAGGTGATCGTAGGCACTGCCCCGGTGAATATGCTCAAAGACCCGGCGGCGGCGGTCAACGTGCCGCTGCTGGTGAACAGCTACAAGGAGGCCGTGGAGGCGGTGGGCTATCTGCCTGACTTCGCCAACTACACCCTCTGCGAGTGCATCAGCGCAAATTTCAGCGTTGTGGGTATCGCGCCCATGGTGCTGATCAATGTGCTTGACCCTGCCAAGCACAAGATTGCCATCACCGGCGGAACCGTTCAGGTGAACGACGGCGTGGCGGTGCTGGAGGAGACGGGCGTTCTGCTGGAGGGGCTGACCGTCAAGAGCGGCTCCAATACGCTGACCGCAGGCACGGACTACACCACCACATGGAACGACGACGGTACGCTGAATATCGTGGTGCTTTCCACCGGCGCGGGTAAGGAAGCGACGAGCCTGACCGTGACCGGCAACAAGATCGACCCCAGCAAGGTGACAGTGGCGGACATCGTGGGCGGTGTGGACAGCTCCACCGGCAAGGAGACCGGCCTTGAGGTGGTGCGTCAGGTCTATCCGAAGCTGTCCATGACACCCGGCATCCTGCTGGCCCCGCGTTTCAGCAAGGACGCGACGGTGGCGGCGGCATTGCAGGCTAAGACCAAGAGCATCAACAGCGTGTTTGGCGCGGTGTGCGTTGTGGACATCGACAGCAGCAACACTGGCGCGACCAAGTACACCGCCGTTAAGACCACCAAGGAGGCGCAGGCGGTGAGCGACCCCAACGCCTACGCGGTTTGGCCTTTTGCCAAGGTGGGCAACACGGTGTACAGCGGCAGCGCACTGGCGGCGGCGCTGACAGCCTACACCGACGCGCAGAACGACGACACGCCCAACGTCAGCCCCAGCAACAAGACCATCTCCATTTCTGCCGCCTGCCTCGAAGATGGCACGGAGGTGGTGCTTGATCAGGAGCAGGCCAACACCGTGAACAGCTTCGGTGTGGCAACGTGGCTGAACATGAACGGCTTCCGCCTGTGGGGCAACAACACGGCGGCCTACCCCGGCATCAGCGACCCGAAAGACCGCTGGTTCAGCGTCCGCCGCTTCCTGACGTGGGCGGCCAACACGTTTATCCTGACCTACTTCCAGAAAGTGGACAGCCCCGCCAACAAGCGGCTGATCGAGGCCATCGTGGACAGCGAGAACGTGCGCGGCAACGGCTTTGTGGCCCGTGGTGTGTGCGCCCGCTATGAGATCACGTTCAACGAGGACGAGAACACCACCGCCGATCTGCTGGACGGCAAGATCACGTTCCACCAGTACATCACCCCGTTCACCCCTGCGGAGGACATCGAGGACATAATCGAGTTCGACCCCGACGCTCTTTCCGCCGCGCTGAACTGATAAGGGAGGGAAAAGAAGATGATTTCCAACAACTATATCCCGGAGAAGATCAACGAGTATAACGCCTATCTGGACGGCACGAAGATGATCGGCGTGGCCGCGTCGGTGACGCTGCCGGAGGTCAACATGAAAACCAGCACCGTTTCCGGCGTGGGCGTGAACGGCGAGCTGGACAGCCCCACCATCGGCCAGTTTGAGAGCATGGAGCAGGAAATCCAGTTCAACACGCTCTACAGCTCCGCCATGGATATGCTCTCTCCCCTGTCCACGGTGAACCTGACGCTGCGAGCCTCGCAGCAGGTCTACGACAAGCAGGGCGGCTACAATTTCAAGGGCCTGCGCGTGGTGGAGATCGGGCGCGTGAAGAAGTTCAACCCCGGCAAGGTGGAAAAGGGCGAGGCCATGGAGGCCACCGTGACGCTGGAGCTGACCTACCTGATGATCGAGGTGGACGGCCAGCAGCTCTTGGAGGTTGACAAGCTCAACGGCATCTACAAGGTCAACGGCACGGATATGCTGGCGGGCGTGAACAGCCTGATCTAACGGGCGCAAAACAATACGGCCTGTCCCTGCGCAAACGGGGGCGGGCCGTGTTTTCACACAAAAAACAATGCTGAAAGGAGCGACAACCAATGGCAGAGGACAAGATCACGGCGGCAGAGACCGCAAACGAGGGGGCAAAAAAGAGCGAGAACATCGTGGAGCTGGCAAGGCCCTACGGGTTCGAGGGCAAGGAGTACGGAGAGATCGACCTGACGGGGCTGGAGAAGCTGACTGTGCAGGACGCTATCGACGTGCAGCGGCAGCTTTTCGGCGAGGGCGAGGCGGCGGCCTCGGTGCTGTGCGAGACCACGACGGCATTTGCCCGCGCCATGGCGGTCAAGGCCACCGGAATGCCCATTGAGTTTTTCAAGCTGATGCCTCGCGGCGCTTTCAAGCGCGTGGCAGGTGCGGTGCGCAGACACCTGAACGTGGAGAGCAGAACGGAAAACCATGTGATGCATCTGGAGAAGCCGCGCCATTACAAGGGCAAGGAGTACCGGGACATCGACCTGAACGGCGTGGCAGACCTGAACACGCTGAATGAGAGCGAGGCGGAGAACCGCATGGCCCGCGAGGGCTTTGTGGTGACGGAGAACAGCACCAACTATCTGTACTCCTGCGTGATCGCCGCCATGGCAACGGGCATCCCGGAGGAGTTCTTTACCACGCTGCCCCTGTATGAGCTGCTGAAACTGAAAAACGCGGTGAACGACGCGGATTTTTTCGGATAAAGGGCGGAGCCAAGGCCCTGCGGAAAGCGGCTATCCGGCTGTCCTCGGTGACACGGACGGGCGTGGACTTCTATCTGAAAATGCCTGTCCGGGACTTTATTGAGCTGAATAGCGAGGTGGCGGAGGAATGGCGAACAATAAAACATTAGAGTTAAGCATCAAGATCGCCGGTAAGATGGACAAAAGCCTGATGGCGGCGCTGAACGGGAGCCAGAGCCAGATCAGCAGCTTTGCCCGCAGCATCAGCTCCATCGGAACGGCGGGACTTGCGGCCATGGGGACGCTGGCGACGGCGACTGTGGCGACCATCGCAAGCTGCACCAAGGAAGCGGCGAAGTTTGAAAACTACATGGCGGATGTGGTCAAGTACGTAGACGGTCTGGCAGATGCTACCGGAAAGATCAGCGACAAGGTGGCGGATAACGGCAAGACCTACGCGCAGAACTACGAGGCCATGAAGGACGCAATCAAGGATTTAAGCACACAAATCCCCTATACGCAGGAGGATTTGACACGCCTCGCCGCTGCGGCGGGCCAATCCGGCAAGTCTATGGAGGACTTGATCAAGATCGACAGCTCCGGCAATGTTACCGGTTTCCTGCGGGACATCGCCATGACCGGCGCGGCCATGGACATCAGCGCCGATCAGGCGGGCAACTGGGCCGCCAAGTGGGAGCAATCGCTGAAAATGACCCACGAGGAGGTCATGGTGCTCTTTGACCAGATCAACTATCTGGGCGCAAACAGCGCGACCACGGCGGCGGAAATCGCGGAGGCGGTCAATTCTGCGGCGAGCCTCGGCCAAGTGGGCGGCGTAAGCGCGGCCACAACGGCGGCGTTGGCGGATGCCATGCTGGCAACAGGCGTATCGACTGATCGCGTCGGCACCAGCATCAAGCGCATGATCGTGAATTTGAGCAAGGGCGCAAGTGCGACGAAAGCCCAGAAAGAACAGTTCGAGGAGATGGGCATGAGCGCGGAGTGGGTCGCCAAGGCCATGCAGGAGGACAGCGTGGGAACGCTGGATACCATCTTCAAGGCCATCAACGATCTGCCGCAGGAGCGACAGGTAGCGGCGCTATCCACCCTGTTCGGCCAATGGGCCATTGAGGGCGGCGCGAAGATCGTCAACAATCTCGATGTGTACCGAAAGGCGCTGGAAATGGTGAGCGACCCAAGCCTGTACACGGGAAGCATGGAGCGGGAGTTCAACATCAAATCGCAGACCCCGGAGGCCATCGAGACCATGCTGAAAAGCACCAAGACGGCGCTGAAAATCGAGATCGGCGATGCGTTCCTCCCGGCGAAAAAACAGTTCAATCTCTCCATGATCGACTTTCTAAACAGCATCCGAAAGAATATGCCGGAGCTGACGCAGCTTGCGGAGAGCTTGGGAACGCTGGCAAGCCGGGGCGTGGAGAAGCTGGGGAGCGCTATGGACACGGCGCTGCCGTACATCCAAAAGGGGCTTGACTACCTGATCAACAACGGCGAGCAGGTGGTGCGTGTGCTGGGCGGCATGGCGGCGGCGTTTGTTGGCATGAAGTTCGCCCCGGCGGCGGAGGCTATTTTCTCCGGCGGAAAGGGCGGACTTGCTGGCCTGTTCAAGAGCGGCAAGAGTGCGGGCGCGGCGGGCGCAGGGCTTTTCTCTGCGTTCCGGGGCGCATCGGGAAGCAACGGCTTCCGCACGACGCTGGGGGCGGCAATCTCCAGTCTGATCGGTGGAAACGGCATTAAGGGAACCACAGGACTTTTGAGCGCGGCGGCGGGAACGCCGGGGCTGTTGTCCGGCTACCAAAGCGCGGGAAGCGTCCTGCGGGGGGCAATCGGAAACAGCAAGACCGCGCAATGGCTGGGCGGCATCGGCTCCTCCCTCGGAAATCTCGGCGGGATGTTCGCCAACAGCCGGGCCGGACAATTTGCGGGCGGCCTTATGGGAAAGGCGGGCGGTGCGCTGGGTAAGTTGACCATGCCGCTACGACAGGGCATCGCGGGCATTGGAGCGGCGGCTACCATTCAGGGCAGCATCTTCCAGCAGGGCCTTTCCGGTTTGCTGGGGAAAGCGGGAGGCGTAGTAAGCGGTATCGCAAACTCCGGTGCCGGGAAAGCTGTCGGGAGCATATTCAGCGGCGGGGCCGGTCTGCTGGGGAGTATCTACGGCCCTATTGCTGGCGGCCTCGGTAGTCTGCTGTCCGGGGCGCTGCCTATTGTGGGTGTGATCTCCGGCATCATCGCCGTGGTGAGCATCCTGACGGACAAGTTTGGCGGGCTGGATAAAATCATACAGCGGGTGTTCGGCGACACGGGACTGGAAAAGTTTACGGTATTCAAGGACGCGCTGCTGGGATTGTTCGAGGACGGCGGTGTGGCAAAGGCGCTGCAACCGCTGCAGGAGAGCATCACCAATCTGTTCGGCGAGGACGCGGGCGCAGCTTTTGGAGGCATTACCACCATCCTGCAATCGGTAATGGGCGTGATCGGCCAGCTCGTGACATTTTCGCAGACGACGGTGCGGCCCATCATCGAAAGCCTATTCGGCTTTATCACACAGACGGTGGTGCCGGTCATTCTGCAAACCATCACAGCGGCGGCTCCATCCATCGCATCCATCATCAGCGGCGTGGGTTCCGTGGTCATGACGGTGGCGCAGATCATCGGCGAGGCAATTCAGTTCCTTATGCCGATCATTCAGACGGTGATCACGGTGCTGCTGCACATTGGTCAGGTAGTGGTTCCGGCGGTGCTGGCCGCCATCGGTGTCTTTGCCGAGGGCATCAGCAGCGCGATCAACGGGGTCAAGACCATCTTTGAGGGCGTGATCAACTTCATCACCGGCGTGTTCTCCGGCAACTGGCGTATGGCGTGGGAGGGTGTGAAATCCATCTTCGTGGGCATCTTCAATACGCTGGGCGCTCTGTTCAAGACCCCCATTAACGCGGTGATCGCCCTGATCAACAAGGCAATCGCAGGCATCAACAGTCTCGGCATTACCATCCCGGACTGGGTGCCGCTGCTGGGCGGCAAGTCGTTCTCCATCAATATCCCGGAAATCCCCATGCTTGCGCAAGGCGGCTTTACAAACGGCGCAAGCATCGCGGGCGAGGCCGGAACGGAGGCGGTGATCAGCTTCCAGCGGGCGGCCCGGCGGGACAATCTGGACATCTGGGCAAAGGCCGGGCAAATGCTGGGCGTGAAGCCGGTGGAGCTGGCGGAAATCGACGGTGGCGGCTCCGGCGGCGGAGGCGGCATGACCTTTGCGCCGGTGATCAACATTCAGGGCAGCGCCGACCGCAGCATGGTGGAGGAGGCTCTGGCCGAGGCGCAGGCACGGTTTGAAGCGTGGTATCTCCAGATGCAGCGCAGACAGGCCCGCACGGCATACTGACGGGAGGAAACGCGATGTACACAACCAAGAGCGGCGACACATGGGATGTGATCGCCAAGGAGGTATACGGCAGCGAGTACCATGCCGATGTGCTAATGGCGGCAAATCCGCAGGAGATCGACACGTTTATCTTCAACGCCGGGGTGGAGCTGAACACCCCGGCGCTGGAGGAGGAGCGGGACGGACTGATGCCGCCGTGGAAATACGAGGCGAACTATGATTGAGACAAGACGGCTGGCGCTGGATGTGCGTTACAACAGCTATCCCTTTGCCGGGCAGGTGGGTGGAGACATCGAGAGCCTGACCTACACCGACAGCGCGGCGGACAACAGCGACAGCATCGACATCACCATCAACGCGCAGGACAGGAAATGGCTGCTGGGCTGGATGCCGGAAAAAGGCGCGACGCTGCGGGCGCGTGTTCTCGGCTACAACTGGGAACGGCAGGGCCAGCGGAGCATCATGGAGTGCGGACTGTTTGTGCTGGACGATGTGAGCTTTTCGGACGCGCCGACGACCTTACAGGTAGGCGGCGTGAGCAAGCCCAGCGACAGCGACTTTTCGGAGCTGGAGCGGGACGTGATCTGGAAGAACACCAGCATCAAGCGTATCGGCGCAAAGATCGCCGCGCGGTACGGCCTTGCGTTCACCTACGATGCCGACGACTACGACATCGAGTGCGACGAGCAGGACGGCACGGACAGCAGCTACTACAACGGCCTGTGCAAAAACTACGGACTTATCCTGAAAGTGTACGCCCGGCGGCTGTGGGTATATGACCGGGAGAAGTACAAGGCAAAGCGGGCTGTGCGCACCTTTGACCGCTCGCAGATCAGGCCGGGGAGCTTCGGCTACACCACCACCCTGTCCGGCACCTATACCGGCGGGTACTTCAATTACACGGATGCGGACAAGGACATTGACATCGAGTGCAGCGTGGGCGGCGGCTCGCACACCAAGAGCGTGAACCGGAGGGCTACCAGCGTATACGATGCCAGCGTCCAGCTCTGCGCGGAGCTAAACAGCGCCAACCACGGAACGGTGAAGCTGCGCTTCGGTGTGGACGGAGATTGGAGGGTAAGCGCAGGAAACTGCATCGCGCTGACAGGCTTTGGGAACCTGAACGGAAAATACTTTGTGGACAAGGTGACGCACAAGATTTCCAAAAGCGGACTGACCACCGACTTTGAGTGCAGCGGCATCGGCCCGGCGTTCCATTCGTGGGACGTGGGCGGCAAGATCGTGTATCACGAAAAGACGGCGGACAGCGGCGTTAGCTATGACAGCACCTACGCCACCACCAGCCCGGCGGCGGGCGCGGCCAGCGCGGCGGCGGGCGGCGAGGCGGGACAGGCGATCACGCTGAACAAGGCTCCGCTGTATGTTTCCAGCACGGCGAAGAACAAGGCGGGGACCAAAACCGGCACCTACTGGCTGTACGACGGCATCCTGATCAACGGGCGATACCGCGTGACCAACAGCGCGGCGCGGTGCGGAAAGCTGCCAGTGGGTCAGAACGTGACGGGCTGGGTGCCTGCGAGCTACTGCATCGCCAGCGAGGAGGCGAAGAAGTAATGGCGGGGACAAACCGAACCGGGCGTGTGAGCGCCATCGACTATAAGGCGGGAACCTATGAGGTGACCTACTTTGACCGGGGAAAAAGCGTGACCCGCCAGATCAACGCTATCAGCAACGGCGAGTACAAGATGCCAAGCATCGGGCAGGTGGTGAGCGTGAGCCACAACAGCAACGGAACTGCGGCGGGAACCACCACCGGAACGGTGTGGAACAAGACCAACACTCCGGCGGAGGGATACAAGGGTCTGTTCCGAAAGGAGTACGCCGAGCGAAAGGGACTGGCTTATGAGCGCTACGACGAGAACACCGGCGTTTACACCCAGTATGTGAACCGGCGGACAGGGCGCACCTGCAACGGCGAGATATACGACGAGGCGAAAGGCGCAATCAGCCTTGTGGCGGGCGGGCAGTTTCAAGCCAAGAGCAGCGCCGCCAGCATGAGCCTGAACGCCAAAACCGGCGTTGGCATCGTGGCGGGGACAACGGTGAGCATCGAGGCCGGAACCTTTGTGAGCATCGAGGCCGCAGGCGCTTTGAGTGTAACGGCGGGCGGCAAGTACACATTTGCCGCGAAAAAAGGCGCAAAGATCGAGGTGGAGGGCGGCGACGCGGAGATCACCATAAACGGCGCGACGGTCAAGGTAACGGAGGCTGGGGATGTGGAGATCGAAAGCCCAACCAAGATCAGCCTGACAGCCCCGGAGATCAACGCCACGGCGGCGAGCGGGGACATCACCATCAACGGCGTGAGCCTTGTAAACCACACGCACATGAGCGGCGCGGTGGGAAAGCCGGACAAGTAAGGAGGGGCGAAAAGTGGCATTGGGAAGCTACATGGGAATGACGTTCGCGGTGAGCGATCGGCGCATCCTGACACCGAGCGGGCTGAAAGGCCAAGGGGGCAGTGATTGGGCGACCCACAACCGGACAGGCGCACGGGCGCGGAGCCAGTGGATTGCCCCAAAGCTGCGGAAATACCAGTTCGATCTTTTGCTGCGGGCGCAGGACGGGGTAAACCCGCGAAGCGTTCTGCGGCATTTTCAGCGCATGGCGGAGACCAACGCGGCGGACTGGTTTATCGTGGGCGGCTCGCCGGTATCACCGTATCCGTTCAAGATCACGGACATCAGCGACGAGTGGGGCGCGGTGCTGCACGGCGGCGCGATGGTGGAGTGCAAGGTGAGCCTGACCATCGAGGAATACCTGTAAGGAGGCAGCCATGTTATCAACGGAAAACGCGGTGATCGAGATACTGCCGGGGAGCGCGAACGACAGTACGGCGGCGGAGGTGTACCGCAATTTGCAGGCGCTTTACGCCACGAGGGCCGGAGAGCAGGCGCTTGACCGGGAGTTCGGCATCGACGGGACGATCATTGACTGCCCGCAGGAAAATGCGCAAGTCCTGCTGGCGGCGGAGTATGTGCGCAAGACAGAACGGTATGAGCCACGGGCGCGTGTCGTCCGTGTGGAATGGACTGCGGGAAAATCGCAGGACGGAAATATGATACCAAAGGTGGTGATCGAGCTTGTCTAATATCGCTGAATTGGCAAACTGCCCGGAGCTGAGCTTCATCGAAAGCATGACTTTGCAGGAGACGGAAGAACAGCTCCGCGAGCTGTACACCAAGTATTACCGGGAGGCCACAGGAAAGGAACCGGAGATCGGCGAGGCCGACCCGCTGAACCTGCTGATGAAAGCCTTTTGCGCGATGGAGTATCAGACGATGCAGTACGCCGACGCAAAGGGACGGATGGAAATGCTGAAAACCAGTACCGGAGACGCGCTGGATGCGCTGGCCGCTCTTGTGGGGCTGACGCGCAAGGAGGCAAACCGAGCCACGGCGACGGTGCGCTTTACGCTTTCGGAAGCGCAAAGCGGCGCGACGGCCATTCCGACGGGAACGCGGGTCAAGAGCGAGGACGGGAAATACTTCAACACCGTGGAATACGGCGAGATAGCGGCGGGAGAGACCTACACCGACGTGGTGGTGCAGGCGGAGGAGGCCGGAGCGGATAGCAACGGCATTCTGTCCGGCGGCATCAAGATACTGGTTGACCCAATCGCCTATGTTGCCAGCGTGAGCAACACCACGCCAAGCACCGGCGGACTGGACGCAGAGGACGACGACAGCCTGACACGGCGCATCTACCTCGCCCCCAGCGTGTATAGCTGCGCTGGGCCGCGCGATGCCTATGAATACTACGCGCGGGAGTGGCGAGGTGATGTAGCCGACGTGCGCATCGTCAGTCCGTTGCCGGACGAGGTAAATATCTACTTCGTGATCGAGGACGAAAACGGATTGCGCGTCCCCAACAGCACGGAGCTGACGGCCATGGCGGCCTATCTGGACGACGAGACCATCCGCCCGCTGTGCGACAAGGTGACGGCGCTGGCCCCGGACGAGGTGGAATACGCCATCACCGTGAAATACTGGATCGCGGAAAGCGACCAGCGAAGCGTGAGTGAGATACAAAGCCGCATCGCGGCGGCGGTGGCGGACTTCCAGACATGGCAAAGAAAGCTGGGGCGGGACATCAACCCAACGGAGCTGATCGCCCGGCTGCGGGAAGCGGGGGCAAAGCGGGTAACGCTGACAGCACCGGCGGATACCGTGATCGAAGCAACGGAGCTGCCGAAATGCACGGGGGCCACCGTCACCTATGGAGGGCTGGAGGATGATTAAAGGGCTGAAAGACGCGCAGATCGCGGACGGCCTGCCGCGCGTCCTTGCGGAGCAGGCATGGGTCAAGGCGCTGTCACTGGCGATGCTGGAGCTGCACCGGAAAACAATGGACTACATCGACGCAAGCCAAATCTACACCGCCATCGACACCGTGGCCGAGGAGGTGCTGGACGCGCTGGCCGTGAACTGGAAGATTGACTGGTACGACACAGGGTATGACATCGAGCAGAAGCGGCGCATCGTCAAGACGGCACTGAACATCCGGCGAACAATGGGAACTGCGGGAGCTGCAAAAACGCAGGCCGACGCGATCTATCCGGGGACAACGCTGGAGGAATGGTTCGAGTATGGCAGTACCCACGGGAAATTCCGCCTGCGTGTCAACATCACCACCGTTGAGGAGCGGCAGAAGTTCGCCGCCATGACCATCGCGGAGATCGAACGCAGGCTTGCAACAGCGAAGCGGCTCTCCGCGCATCTGGAGGAAGTGGAGTATTACGATGCGGGCGGAACCGCGACGGTCTACGGCATGGCGGGCATCGCTGGCGTGGCTATCGTGGACTTCGGCACCGCGAGCAAATTCTAAGGAGGCGAAAAACTGTGTCTTGGAAAGGCGTTATCACGAACAGCGGAAACGAGCTGCTGGCGCAATGGACAACGGGAAAGACGCTGACCATCACCCGCGCGGCGGCGGGAACGGGCCGTGTGAGCGAGGCGGCTATGCTGGCGCAGACCGCGCTTGTGAGCGAAAAACAGACGGTCAGCATCCTATCCAGCAAGGCAACGACGCAGGGGCAAAAGCTGCAACTGCAGGTGACGGCGCAGACAACGGGCTATCCGCTCAACCAGCTCGGTATCTGGGCGAAGCTGGACGACGCGGCGGCAAAGCTGATCGCCCTGTTTCAGACGGACACCGACGCTGGCGTGGAGATACCCAGCAAGACGGAGGTGCCGGACTATGCGTATACATTCTACGGTCTGCTGGAGTTTTCCAACACCGGCGGGACGTTGCAGGTGACTATTGACCCGTCGGCACTGGCGACCACGGCGGCGGTGTCGGCGGCGGTCAAGACGCACAACGAGAGCGCGTCGGCGCACACGGACTTGTTCGGAGCAAAGGTGGATAAGGACGGCGGCAGCACCGTGGCGTTCACGCTGGGCTATGACGCGGGCGGCGTGTACATCGTGACCGATTAAGGAGGGACGGAATGAGTAAAACCTATATTGCGGACAAAGCGACGCTGGACAACGTGAAAACCACCACGGAGGACACGAATGCCAAGGTGGGAAGCGTCAAGACGACCGTGGAGGACACGGGCGCAAAAGTCGGAAGTGTGAAAACGACCGTGGAGGGCATCGACACCAAGGCCGGAAGCATCAAGACCACAGGCGAGGACACGAATACCAAGGTCGGGAGTGTCAAGACGACCGTGGAGAACACCAGCGGAAAGGTCGATGCCGTGCAGACCACGGCAAACACTATCAGCACAAAGGCTGACACCATCATTTCCGAGCTGCGCGGGCAGAGGCCCAAGCGCTACGGCTACCGCGTGAAAGAGAACGAGGCAAACCCCAGCTCGCGCGTGGAGTACCTGTTCGATGCCGTGGGCATGACACCGGCAGCGATGAACTACGCGGCGGGTACATTCGGCTACGGCTCGTGGGCGGACGTGTGGTTCGTGCGGGACAACGCGCCGTACATGGTCAACAACGACGGCAGCGTGGCGTATCAGCTTGACCCGAACGATTACACGAAAAAGGCGGTCACGGGGGCGGCAAGCGACGTTGCCAACACCGCGTTCAGCGGCAACGCTATGAGCGCCATCCCCCTTGTGTGGGTGAAGCGGTATCAGGAGAACGGTTACCGCTACGTCATTTTCTGCGAAACGCAGTATGACGAGGGCTATCACGCCTACGCACATACTCGCCCGGACGGAACGATCTCTCCGTTTGCCTACGGCCCCATGTTCGAGGGCAGCAAGGTCGATACCAAGCTGCGCTCGCTATCCGGTCAAGCCCCCGTGAGCAGTCTGAACGCCACACAGGAGCTGACGGCTGCACAGGCGAACGGCGACAAGTGGACGCTCACCACATGGGCGTTCTGGAACCTTATCCACGACCTGTTGGTGCTTATCGGAAAAAGCACCAACATTCAGGCGGTGTTCGGGCAGGGACACACCACCGGCGGAACGTCTGCTGCTGACCTGTTGACCACGGGTGCGCTGAACACCAAGGGGCAGTTCTTCGGCTACAGCGACACGACCCACAGCGTAAAGGTGTTCCACATGGAAAATTTCTGGGGCGACCGCTGGGACAGACTGGTGGGACTTATCTACGACAACGGCACCTACAAGGTCAAAATGACACCGGAGGACGGCGGCTACAACCTGACCGGCGCGGGCTATGAGGCCGTGCGCAAGGGCATCAACGCCACGGAGGCGGGCGGCGGCTGGGTGAAGAACGCGCAGCAAACGGAACAGGGCTTGTTCCCGACCGTCCTCGGAGGCAGCGATGCGACCTATGACTGCGACTACCACTACTACAATCCCGCCATCGTGTCCGTGCCGTTTGTCGGCGGCTCCTGCGTCTACGGCTCGCAATGCGGGCGCTCCCTGTGCGTCGACAACGTGGCTGGCTATGCGTGGTGGACCCTCGGCGCGTCGCTTTTCTTACAAAATCCCTCTTGAGGGGGTGCGGGGGAGCTATCCCCCGCGTGAGGGCGGCGCAAGCCGCCTGACAAAAAACTGTCTTTTGGGAGCAGGTTCACGAAACCCGTGCTTTTCCAGTTCCTCCCGCCGTGCCGATTGTCGGCGGCAACTGCGACAACGGCTCGAAATGCGGGCGCTACCTGAACGTCAACAACGTGGCTGGCAATGCGAGGTGGAACATCGGCGCGTCGCTTTTCTTGCCCCTTTCGTTACAACGGAACATCGCCGCAGGCGATTTGAAATATTCCGTCAATGTGAACCTGTTTCCACAGCCCATGCTGAAAATTAACCTGCCAAGAGGCGCGGCCAGTAAGCGGACAACCGCCCACCGTCGCGGAGGGGATAAGAAAGGGAAATCACTCTTGAAAAGCTATAACGGACTGTTTGATGCGATGCTTGACCGCGAGGAAGCGGCGGCATCCATCGTGGAGGCCGCGCGGTACAAAACGGATAGACCGTCCGTGCGGAACATTCTGGAGCATAAGGAGGACGTGGCCGAGCGGATATGCCAAAAGATAGAACGCGGGACATGGTTTCCACCGCACCATGAGAAGCACAAGCTACAGGAGGGCAGCCACAAAAAGGAACGCGAGATCGTGAAGCCGCGCTTCGACGACGAACAGATCGTACATCATATGCTGGTGCGTCAACTTCGGCCCATCCTCGTGCCGCGCTTGTATCGCTACGCCTACGGCTCGCTGCCGGGACGCGGTACACACGCGGCGGTGCAGGTCATGACGCGCTGGCGGAACGGGTACGGGAACAAGCGGTTCTATGTGTTTGAGGGTGACGTGAAGAAGTTTTACGACAGCATCGACACGGAGCGGCTGAAAGGAAAGGCAGACCGGCGCATACGGGACAAGCGATACAAGGAGGTTTTGTTCCGCATCATTGACGGCGCAGGGCCGGGGCTGCCGAAAGGCTTTTACCCCTCTCCGTGGCTGGCGAACCTGTATATGGAGGAGTTCGACAACTTCGTTGTGCAGGTGCTAAAGCCAGATCATTACCTGCGCTATATGGATAATCTTTTCATTTTCCACCGGAACAAGAAAGAGCTGCATCGCATGGTGGAGCAGATCGCCTTGTTCCTGAAACGGAGATTGCATCTGCGGCTAAAGGACGATTGGCAGGTGTACCGCTTCGAGAAGAAGAAAAAGCCGGAGGGCATGACGGCGGAGGAGGAACGGCGGTGGCGGCGCAGGGCAAAGGGCCGCGCGGTAAATGCGTTGGGCTTTGTGATACACCGAGACCGTGTGACCGTGCGGAAATCCATCCTGAAACGGACACGGGCGAAAGCCAACCATATGCACCGGAAGAAGCGCTATACCCGGCACGACGCTGCGAGCATGGTGAGCCGCGTGGGTGCGTTCCGCCACGCGGATGCCTACGGATACTATCTCGCGTACATCAAGCCGAAAGTATCCATCCGAAAATGCAAGCGGCGCATTGCCGCCGCAGAGAAGAAAAAACAGAAAGGAAAGAGCGAACATGACCGACTGGAAAACCGTACATGACGGCGCGGAGGTTCAGCCCGCCGCTATCGACACCACCAGCAGCGAGACGACCGTGTACGAGCGGAAGAATATCCGGCAGGAGACGCGGAGCGTCGGCATCGGCGACACAGACGCGACCGTGACAGAATGGGTGTACGAGCAGAGGGAGTACACGCGGGAGGAATGGAGCCAAGAGCAGGCTGTTAAAAGAGCGCTGTCAGGGCTTGAGCTGTCCGGAGAGGATGCAGCTAAATACAAGGCGGCGCTGGAGGTTTTGGGCATCAACACGGAGGAGGAGACAAAATGAGAAGCGACATTATGGAACAGGCGGCGGCGCTGAAAGCCAAAATGGACGCGAACCAGCAGATCGTGGACACGGTGGAGGCCGCAGGCGGCATCACTGTGGCGGTGGAGCAGAGCGACAAGTTGGGCTTTGACTGGCGCGTATATGCGGTTAACCGTGTGATCGTGCGCAAGGAATATGTGGCGCAGGCCAATCCTGTCGGAACGGCGGACAATCCGATCGCGTGGACGCCGGACGCGCGGCTGATACCGAACGGGCACTACACTTACGGCGGAGAGGTCAAGGTGTGGATGGGTGAAAGCGGCGTGTCGGCGGAATGGAACGATGCTGGGTGGGCGGCCATATGAGCAGCCATTTGCAGATCATCGCAGAGCTGGAGGCGCTTGTGGAAATGCAGGCGCGTACCGTTCGGGTACTGGCGACACGCCTTGCGGAGCTGGGCGACACCGTGACCGGGCGAGACGAGATCGCGGAGGCCGACGAGGCATACCGCAGGGCCATCGGCGGGGACGAATGGCCGGAGTGAAAGCAGGAGGACAGGAAAATGTACATCGACGCGGACACCATCATTAAGGCGGCCAGCCTTTTGGGAGCAATCGGAGCGCTGGTCGCCGCCATTGTTTCCGTGTACAAGGTCATTGAGATCAACAAAAAGCAGAGCGAGTTCATCAACGCCATTCAGGAGGAGCAGACGCTTATCTGCTATGGCCTGCGGGGCGCGTTGCAGGGGCTTGTGGAGCAGGGGTGCAACGGGCCGTGCAAGGATGCGCTGGACAAACTGAATAAGCACCTGAATAAAAACGCGCACCCGCACATCAAGGAGGACTGACATGGCGGGAAAGCGAACGCAGGCAAAGACGAAAGGCCGGAAGAAGCGCATGGGAACCATGGACTTTATTCTGCTGATCGTCTTTTTGTGTCTGACGGTATTCACGATAGCCATGATCGCGCTGTTTACCGTGTACGGCTCTGTACCGGATACGCTGATTACCTGCGTGTTCGCCACGCTGGGCGGCGAGTGCGGCATCCTCGGCTGGATAAAGACCACCAAGGAGAAGAAGCAGGACAGGCGGTGGCAGCTTGCGGACATGAGACGGGAAAAGGAGGAGGCGGAACGGATTGCACAGCAGACAGAGGAACCGTGAGGAGGGATAGATCGTGCTGGCAGGAAAAAACAACGAGGAGAAAATCTGGAATTATCTGAAAGGCGCGGGGCTGAACGCTTTCGGCACCGCCGGTCTGATGGGAAACCTGTATGCGGAGAGCGGCCTTATCCCGAACAACGTGGAGAACCTATACGAAAAGAGGCTTGGCGTAACCGACGCAAGCTATACGGCGGCGGTGGACAGCGGCAAGTATCAGTTCTTCGCAACGGATAAGGCGGGCTATGGCCTCGCCCAATGGACATACTGCTCCCGCAAGGCAGAGCTGCTGGACTATGCCCAATGCTGCCGAAAGAGCATCGGCGATCTGGAAATGCAGCTTGATTTCCTGATGAAAGAGCTGCGGGAGGACTATAAGGCGGTGCTGGCCGTGCTGAAAACGGCTGGAAGCGTCCGGGCGGCATCGGACGCGGTGCTGCTGAAATTTGAGCGCCCGGCAGATCAGAGCGAGGCGGCGCAGGCAAGACGGGCCGCGTTCGGCCAGCGGTATTATGACAAGTATGCGGCAGGGAGAGCCGCAGGAAGCGGAGGAAAGCCTATGACGGAACTGGAACAGCGGCAGAAGATCGTGAGCATCGCCCAGAGCTACATCGGATGCAAAGAGAGCGACGGGAGCCACAGGAAGATCATCGACCTGTACAACAGTCACAAGCCGCTGGCCCGTGGCTACGCCGTGAAGTACACGGACGCATGGTGCAGCACGTTCGCAAGCGCCGTCGCTATCGCGGCGGGAATGACCGACATCATCCCGACGGAGTGCGGCTGTGAAAAGCACATCGAGCTGTTCAAGAAGCTGGGGAGCTGGCAGGAGAACGACGCTTATGTGCCGAAGCCCGGCGACTATATTTTCTACGACTGGCAGGACAGCGGCGTGGGAGACTGTACCGGCAGCGCCGATCATGTGGGCATCGTGGAAAAGGTCAGCGGGACAAGCATCACCGTCATTGAGGGCAACTACTCCGACAGCGTGAAGCGCCGCGCCATTTCTGTGAACGGACGGTACATTCGCGGCTACGGCGTGCCGAAGTACGGCGGAAAGGAGGCGACCGGCGGCGGGACTGCGACGGACGCTGCACCGACCAAGGGCGGCGGGTGCAAGGTGGGCGACATCGTGACATTCACCGGCGAGAGGCACTACACCAGCGCAAACAGCACCGTGGGCAAACCGTGCAAGCCGGGCAAGGCCAAGGTGACGCAGGTGTATCAGCCGCTTGTGAGCAGGCATCCGTATCACCTTGTCGCCGTGAGCGGCGGCGGAAGCACCGTGTACGGCTGGGTGGACGCGGCAGACATCAAGACCGAAGCGGCGGCGCTGGCCGTGGGCGATCAGGTGAAGATGGACAAGGCTGCCACAGTCTACGGCACCACGCGCAAGTTTTCCTCGTGGGTGTACAGCGCAAAGCTGTATGTCCGGGCAATCAGCGGCGACCGCATTTCAGTTTCCACGCTGAAAAGCGGCGCAATCACAGGAAACGTGGACAAGAAATATCTGACGAAAGTGTAAGGAGGTACACACCATGACACAGATCATTCCCGACATCATCAACATTGTCATTGAGGCCATTTTCGCCATCCTCGGCCTGTTCTTCACCGGCGTGGCCATTCCGTGGCTGGTCAAAATCGGCATCCCTTGGTTGAAAGACAAGCGCCTGTACGGCATTGTCACCGTTCTGGTCAAGGCGGCGGAGAAGCAGCGCGAGGCCGGTACGCTGACCATCCCGAAGTACGATTATGTGGTGCAGATGCTTGAAGCAAAGGGCATTAAGGTCACGGCGGAGGTAAAGGCCGTGATCGAGGCGGCGGTTAAGGAACTGGACATCGCCGTGGACAGCGCAATCGGTACGCTGGATGGCGTTTTTGTGGAGGAAACCACCGGCAAGACGGACGGCGAAAAGGAACTGAATAACTGAAATTATCCCCCGGCTGCTATACTCATAGATATAGCGGTCGGGGGATTTTTTGCGCGTTCGCAACGAAAAATCAGTTGCGCGGTAAGGGATTTACAGGTATCATAATAAGACAAAAAGCGACAAAGCAAACCGGCGGAGCGGAACGGGCAAGACCCGACACCGCCCGCGCAAAAGCATGAGAGAGGAGGCTTTACAGTGCAGACAGGAGGGCGAACATTTAAGCATCTGACCAAGAACGACAGGCTGCGCATTGAGAAGTGGCAGCGCAGGGGTTTGAAGCCGCCGCAGATTGCGGAGAAGCTGCGCGTCCACGTTTCCACCATCTACCGGGAGTTGAAGCGCGGAGAGTATGAGCGGCTGGACGGGGCGACGTGGGAGATGGTGACGGCGTACAGCCCGGACATTGCGGAAGCGCGGTATCAGGAACACTTGCGGGAGAAAGGGCCAGACTTAAAAATCGGCAAAGATCACGAGCTTGCAAACTACATAGAGGCGACAATCGTTGAAAAAGAGTGCAGTCCCGCTGCCGTTCTCGGCTACGCGATGATGGAGGGGCGGACATTCGAGACCTCGGTTTCTGTGACGACGATCTACAGCTACATCAAAAAGGGCCTCTTTCTACAAATCACGCAGGTGGACTTGCCGCGCCACGGGAAGCACAAGCAGGGCTATAAAAAGGTCAAGACCAAGGACGATCAGGCCAGAGCCTCCGCAGGCGACAGCATTGAACAGCGCCCGCCGGAGGTGGGGAGCCGCGAGGAGTTCGGGCATTGGGAGGGCGACACCGTGTACAGCGGAAAGGGCAAGTGCAAGACCACCAGCGCCCTGCTGACCCTGAATGAGCGCAAAACGCGGAAAGACATCATCATAGGAATACCGAACAGAAAGGCGGAAACCGTGGTCAAGGCGCTGGATGCGCTGGAGCGGAAATGCGGTGCCAGACGGTTCAGAGCGATCTTCAAAAGCATCACCTTTGACAACGGCTCAGAATTTTCGGCGGCGGAGGAGCTGGAGCGGAGCGCTGTCAACAAGACCATCCCGCGCACCAAGGTATATTTCTGCCATCCGTATTCTTCGTGGGAACGTGGGAGCAACGAGAACGCCAACAGCATGATCAGGCGGCGGCATCCGAAAGGCACAGATTTCTCTAAGGTCAGCGCGGCGGAGATCGCGGCCACGGAGGAATGGATTAACAACTATCCACGGAAAATCTTCGGGTACAAGAGCAGCGAGGTCATGTTCCGGGAGTGCCTGCGGGAGATCGGGCTGATCGCGTAACAGGAAGAAACCAGCACAGAGGACAATCAAAGGGAGAGGATGTGAGTGGAGCGGAACACGAGGAACAGAACAGGAAAACACGCAGGCTGCCGACCATGGGACATGACGGCGGCCATGTTGGCTTGTCAAAATTAGACAAAACAAGAAGCGAAAAATTGTGCGCATTTAATGCTTGACTTTTGTCCGCTGAATATTTAGAATAAATGCGAGAGAACTCGAAAAGAGTTTTCCCGCATTTA
>OIYV01000351.1_pt1 | contig 28739 bp, 22 predicted proteins | sample 1588251 | NCBI WGS metagenome assembly OIYV01 (sample SAMN03283282) | human gut metagenome | biome: human-associated habitat; material: feces | host: Homo sapiens | place: Peru | collected 2012
TTTATTAGTATAATTGACATCAGCATTTTTTGCAAGGAATAATTTATTTTTCATCTTTTTTGCTAACAAAGCATTATTTAATCTTAAAACGTCAGTTGTATGAGATAACTCATCAGGTTTTTGCAGATAATTAATCAAACATTCTTCGTGTATATTCATTTTCCCTCTCTCTTACAATAGTTATTAAAACAAATTAACATGCTCAATTCATCGTCCAAAAGGTGAATAAGCATGGACTAGACCCTCAATCATATATATGAATTTTTTGTAAAATAATATTTAGAATTTTAACTTTAAGGATAGTAAAACAAAAAAAATATGTTAAAATGTGTATATGGATATGTCGTCGCAAACAGATTTTAATTCTGCTGTAAATAACTTATTAAAAATGAATTCAACTACATCTCTTGTTAAAACAACAGCGCAAGAGATGATTAAAGATGCTAAAAAATACGGCACAATTACAAAAGACTCGCCAGATTATGATAAAGAAATGGATTACAATAAAGATGGCGAAATTTCTATAAGTGAAAAATTACGTTATTACACAGAAAAAACTGCAAAACAAATTACAGAAAAATTACAAACTCCTAAAAAAAGTTTATCTGAACTTACAAAATCTGACTATGATAAAGCAGGAATGAGTGGATATTACGAAGCTCAGATGAATTTAAAGTTTTCAAAAGCAATAACGGCTTATGCAAGATTAAATCAAAGTTCAAATTACAATAATTTTACAATCAAAGTTTAATACAAAGCAAAAAAAAAGAACCTTTTTAAAAGGTTCTTTAAATTACACACATAAATTTTTACTACTTATTTCCCTAACACTAAACTTACTTACCTTCACCTTGATGGAAGAATTACGCTGCCAAATTTTGAAGAGAGGTTGGTGATGTTACATATCTTGCTGAACGAGCATTTACTCTTGAACATGCGGAACTAAGTTTTTGACTTAGTACAAACATGTTTCTACTCATTGAGGCATAATCGTTCATCGCTGACATCATTTTCTCTGGATTGACAACTGAAACTGTATTTTCATGGTTATCAACTTTTTCTTGAGCGTATTTTTTTACCAATAATTGATCGATATAATCTCTTGCGCCGATAGCCATGTTGTTATTTCTCCTTAAATTTTTAATAATACGTGTTAATTTTTACTTTTTTTGCCTGCATTTGCCTGTTTTCACTTGCTTTTTGCCTGCAAATTAGAGATTTAAGCTATTTTTGCGTACTACAAATTAAGCTACATATACAAGACTATTAATTAAACATTTAATAACTTGTACTGCAAACTATAATGTGGTTTTTGTACGATTTATAATCTTAAATATCTCTCGTACTTATATAAAAAAAATTTTTCGCAAAAAATTGCCTTTTTAGAAAAACACTAGTTTACATTTCTTAATATTCTGCTCAAATCCTTTATCCGTCAGCAATACTTTATTAATAATGAATTATAATTATTATGATAAATAGTTTAAGTTCTTTTAATAACTACTTGATTTATTACTTTTACCGTTATATTATAATGTTAGTCAATACAAAAAGTGAGGTAAATTATGAAACAAGGTATTCATCCTGATTATAAAAAATGTACAATTAAATGTGTTTGCGGTAACGAAATTGAAACAGGTTCAATTGATGATAACATTACAGTTGAAATTTGTTCAGCTTGCCACCCATTCTACACTGGTCAACAAAAAATTCTTGACTCAGAAGGTAGAGTTGAAAGATTTAACAAAAGATACGGCAATAAAAAATAGTTTGTTCCTATCTTTAAGAAATTTTAAAAATTATATCCCAAGTTTAGTCATGGGATATAATTTTTTTGTACACAATTAAGGAGATTTTATGAACGATAATAAACCGCAGGTTAAGCTTATATCAAAACCTGATAATATCTTAAAAACTATTTATACGGCATGTAGAACCTGTTATAGTGCTGATACACCTTTGAATATTTTCGACAAAGATGTTGATGAAGAAAAAATGATGTCATTAATTAAACGTGTAATAGGTTCAGGGCATTATTCCACAATTGAACATATTCAAGTTAGTTTTGCAATTTCAAATATTTCAAGAGCATGCACTCACCAGCTTGTAAGACACAGACATATGTCTTTCTCTCAAAAATCACAACGTTATGTAAAAGAAAAAGGTCAATTCGATTTCTTAATTCCTCAAACAATTGAAAAAGATGAAGAATTAAGAAAGAAATTTGTTGATTTTATGGGCGAAATTTCTAAAAAATACTTAGAATTTACAGATGCCGGAATTCCTGCAGAAGATGCAAGAGCAGTGTTGCCGAACGCTTGTGCAACTTCAATGGTTGTATCAACAAACTTGAGAGAATTAATTCATGTGGCAAATTTAAGACTTTGTACTAGGGCTCAATATGAAGTAAGAATGCTTGTAAAAGGCATGTGTGATGCATTGACAGAAAAAGAACCATGGTTAAAAGAATATCTGGTTCCAAAATGTGAGCGCTTAGGGTTCTGTGACGAAGATAAGTCTTGTGGCAGAAAGCCTCAATTGCCAAATATGCACGAATAAAGTAAGGTTTTTAGTTATACAAATAAGGCAGGTTGCGTTTTACGCAACCTGCCTTATTTGCTATTTTGTTTATTTATTAGTTAACTTAACCTTGCTGAAAAACTCGTTTGTTATTAGTTGAGAATACTTTTTATTTTCGTTCAGAGATATCAACATTCTTGACTCTTCCGGTGAAATGTCGATTGCTGAGATTATACCGCCAACTGTACCAAGAGGGAGTTTATTTACTTTTGCTGTGAATTTTACGTATGGTACTTTTTCGCCATATGCATGCATTGTACCTTTTTTAGTGATTGTAAAATCATCAACTTGAAGTGATTGGTATTTGAATTTTCTAATTAATGCATTAATTTTTTCGTCAACTCTATCATTTTCAAAGTCGTCTTCAGTCAGGATAGGCTTTTTGCCTGAATCTATAATCAACATCTTTTGTCCGGAAGCGTTATGTTCTGCTAAAACACCTTTGTAACCGAATGCGCTGGCAGCTTTGTCGATTTCAAATTCATCTGATAGTGCTGAAAAGTCGCCCAATTTGCTGGCTCTATCCATTGTGGATTCTTTAGAATTTCCAAAATAGTTTTCATATTGTTGTACTATGAAATCCTTGCCACCGATTGACATAAAGCCAACAAGAGCAAGAGCTAGAATTAATATTTGGAATATTTTTCTAATGCAACCCATATTGAAATTCTTTTACCTTTAATTTAACATGTTTATATAGGGATTATAATTCATGACTACACTAGAAATCAACCGAATTAACACAAAAGATGTAAATATTGAAGATGCAACACCTGCAATGCAGCAATATTTGCAAACAAAGAAGGATTATCAAGATTCAATATTACTTTACAGAATGGGTGATTTTTATGAAACATTCTTTGAAGATGCTGTTCGCATGTCAAAAGAATTAGAGATTACACTTACTGCCCGTGACTGTGGTAATGTTTTGGGTAAAATTCCTCTTGCAGGTATTCCAGCAAAGGCTTTAGACGGTTATTTAGAAAAGTTAGTTCAAAAAAATATTAAGGTTGCCGTTTGTGAGCAGTTAGAAGATCCAAAGTATGCAAAAGGTATTGTAAAACGTGGTGTAACTCGTGTAATTACAGCCGGTACAATTACCGAAAGTAATTTGTTAGATAAGAATAAAAACAATTACATTTGTGCGTTATTTAAGGATGACAAGTCTGATAATTATGGTTTTGCCTATACCGATATATCAACAGGCGAGTTTAAGGTTTCTCAGGCTCCTTATAATTTAATTTTATCAGAGCTTGCAAGGATTAACCCTTCTGAAATTATAGCACCTTCTAAACAACAAAAATTGATGCCATTTCAAATAGTACCGGAAGAATCTGTTGATTTACCGGAAGAAATTACAGCAAATTACAACTGCTCAAAGGTTCCTCAGTCTGTTTTTGCAGAAAATTTTGCAAAAAATAATTTGAAAGCAGCGTTAAAATTACAAACTCTAGATGGCTTAGGTTATGATAATTGTAAGTTAGGTTTTAGAGCAGCAGCAGCAGTTTTAGGCTATATATGGGAAAATTTAAAAGAAAACTTTCCAAAATTTGAAACGATTGAAAGTTATGTATTATCAGAATATGTGTTGATTGATGCTAACACTCGCAAAAATTTGGAATTAGTTGAAACATTAAGAGAAAAAAATAAATACGGTTCTTTATTATGGGCAATAGATAAGACAAAAACTAATATGGGTGCAAGGCTTTTACGCTCTTGGATATGTCAGCCTTTAAAAAATGTTAGTGCAATAAAAAAACGTCAATGTTTTGTTCAACAATTAATTGATTTGGAAGAAACACGAACTGGCTTAAATGAGATATTAGAACAAATTTATGATATTCAACGTCTTGCAACTCGCTTGAGTAACGGTTCTGTAAGTCCTCGAGATTTTATTAGTTTGAAAGTTTCATTGCAAAGATTACCGGAAATTTTAGAACTGGTTAATACCATTAATACAGAGTTGTTTGATGAAGTTAAGTCGTTTGCTTCTGAATTAACAGACTTTGCTGATATTATTGAACGAACAATTCAAGAAAATCCTCCAATGTTGTTGAAAGAAGGCGGAATTATCAAAGCTGGTGTTAGTGGTGAATTAGACTACTTAAACGACTTACTGACAGGCGGTGAAAACTGGTTAAGACAGTTTGAAGAGGATGAAAAAGAAAGAACCGGAATTAAAAATTTAAAAATAGGATATAACAAAGTTTTTGGCTATTTTATTGAGGTAACTAATTCAAACTTGAATATGGTACCTGAAACGTACATAAGAAAACAAACTCTAACAGGTGGTGAAAGATTTATTACGGAGGAATTAAAACATCACGAAGATGAAGTTTTAAATGCTCAATACAAGGCTAGAGAACTTGAATATAAGCTATATTTAGATTTTAAAGACTATTCAAAAGAATTTGTATCAAAAGTTAGAATTTTAGCAGAAAGTGTTGCGACTCTTGATGTGTTAAATTCTTTTGCTGTTACCGCTTTAGAGAATAATTACGTTTGTCCTGAGGTTGATGAAAGTAATGATTTTGTAGTTAAAAACGGTCGTCACCCAGTATTAGAATTGATTTTACCCTTAGGCGAATATGTTGCAAATGATTTGGAATTGGAAGCAAACTCAAATTCAAAAACTCAATTTATGATTTTAACAGGTCCAAACATGGCTGGTAAATCAACATTTATGCGCCAAAATGCATTGATTGCATTAATGGCTCAAATTGGTTCTTATGTTCCTGCAACAAATGCTAAACTGGGTGTGGTTGATAAAATTTTCACTCGTGTTGGAGCATCTGATGATTTAACTTTAGGTCAATCAACATTTATGGTTGAAATGATTGAAACAGCTTATATTTTGAATTCGGCTACAGAAAAAAGTTTGATTTTATTGGATGAAATTGGTCGTGGTACAAGTACGTATGACGGTGTTGCTATAGCTTGGGCTGTTGCAGAATTTATTGCAACAAAAATAAAAGCTCGTTGTATTTTTGCAACTCACTATCACGAATTAAACGTTATGACTCAATCTTATCCCCAAATTAAAAATTACAGAATTACAATTTCTGAGGAAAACGGTGAAATTGTATTTTTACGAAAAATTGTTCAAGGTGGCGCAAGCAAGAGTTATGGTATTCAAGTAGCTAAAATGGCAGGTTTACCTCAACCTGTTTTGGAACGTTCAAGTGAATTAATGCATAAGCTTCAAAAAAATCACTCGAAGAATTTGGCTACAAAAAAGGCTCCTGCTAATGAACCTGATGTTCCACAATTAAATCTCTTTTAAAATATAGTTACAATTAATGCCCTTTTTGATTATACATGATAGAATTAGGTATAAGATTATGAAAAGGAGCAAATTATGGGATTTTTAGATAAAAAACCGGAAAAAGTAATAAAAGATGCATTGAAAGTTTTAGGTAAAAAACAACTTTCTTTAATCGTTCACGGAAGCAGTTTCCCTGATTTAGAAACAGAAGATACTGCTTATGGTACGTACAATTCAAACGGCGCAAAAAGTTTAATTGATTATATTACAGGAACTTTTACATCTATTCAATTAGGACCGAATGGTAAATTGAAATCTTGTGACAGTTCACCTTACACAAGTACAATTTTTTCAGGAAACCCTCTGTTTATCAGTTTAAAAGACTTGACTACAGAAGAATGGGATAATATTTTATCAGAAGAAACTTTTAACGCAATTGTAAATGAAAATCCAAACAAAAACGTTAATAAAACTGCATTTACATACGCATATAAAAAACACGATGAAGCTTTAAACGAAGCATATGAAAACTTCTTAAAGAGTGAAAAATTAAAGAAACGTAGAAAACAATTTGATATTTATAAACACGATAATGCAAAATGGTTAGATAAAGATGCATTGTATCAAGCATTATCAGTTGAACATGAGAATGATTATTGGCCATTATGGAAATCTGAAACAGATAAAAATTTATTTGATCCAAAAACTATTGAAGAAAGAATGACATATGCAAATAGAATTGACGAAATCGAAAAGAAATATGAACGTGAAATTGATTTCTATAAGTTCTGTCAATTCGTATTAAATTATCAATCAGAAGAAACAAAAGCATATGCCGGTAAGAAGAAAATCAAGATGATTGCAGACAGACAAGTTGCATTTTCAGATAGAGATATTTGGGCATACAAACAATATTTCTTGGATGGATGGTGCTTAGGTTGTCCTCCGGATTACTTCTCAGCTGACGGACAAGCTTGGGGGTTCCCTGTAATGAATCCAGAAATGATGTTTAATGAAGATGGTTCATTGGGTAAAGGCGGAAAATTAATGAAGGAATTATTCAAAAAAATGTTCCGTGAAAACCAAGGTGGTGTAAGAATTGACCATATCGTTGGTTTAATTGATCCTTGGGTATATAAATCAGGCAGAAAACCAAAAATTGAAGAAGGTGCAGGAAGATTATATTCTTCTCCTGAGCATGAATTCTTGTCTAAGTTTGCTGTAATTACAGAAGATAATTTAAACTTAGAAGTTCCTGCAGATAAAGAACAAAGAGTTAAAAATCTAACAAAAAAACAAGTTAAAATGTATGCAAGATTGATTGAAAAAATTGTTATTGCAGCTGCAAAAGAAGAAGGTCTAAATAAGAATGCCATTGTTTGTGAAGACTTAGGTACATTAACAAATCCGGTAGCAGCAGTATTAAAACAATATGGTTTATTAGGGATGCGTTTAACTCAATTCGTAGTACCTGATACAGAAGAACATCCTTACAGATGTAAAAATATTCCGGAAAAATGCTGGGCAATGGTTGGAACTCATGATAATCAACCAATTAGAATGTGGGCGGATTCATTAATCAATACTCACGAAGGTTATTTGCATGCAAAAGCTTTAGTTGAAGACTTATATGAAGATGCAGATAATAAAGACGATATTATTGTTAAATTAACTCAAGATTCAGAGTTATTGGCAAAAACAAAATTAGTAGAAATTTTTGCATCAAAAGCTCAAAATATACAGATATTCTTTACTGATTATTTTAAAATGAAAGAAGTTTATAATGTTCCTGGTACATCAGGTGATGCAAACTGGTCATTAAGATTGCCAAATAACTTCAAATCTTTAGAATCTATTGATTTACCTGAAATCTTGAAACTTGCAATTGAAGCAAGAGGAAAAGAATTTGCAGATAAACACAGTAAACTAATCGGACAATTAAATAACATATAATTATGAAAAAATACTTATTAACAGCATTATTAATATTATTCTTACCAATGGCATCGTTTGCGGAAATTGCAAATGAGGCAAGGCTGGATTACAACAAAGGTGTAGATTACTATAAAATCGGACAATATGAAAAAGCTGCTAAATATTTTAGAAGTGCAATTAATATAAGTCCGGACTTTATTGATGCATATTATAATTTGGGTAGTATCTTAGAATATTTAAAACAATATGATGCTGCACTATCAGTATTCCAACAAATTGTAATTAGAAATCCTGATGATTATGAGTCTGTATATAAAGCTGCTTCAATAGCGTACCAATTAGGAAAATATGAAGAAGCTTTGAAGTATACAACTTTAATTCCAAGAAGTGCTAATGAGTACGATTTGTCAAACAAATTAGCTTCTAAAATTAAGAACACAACACGACGTCCAGCTCCGATTAACGTACCTTTAAGTACAATTGATACGTCAACTTTACCAAATAGCTCGTATCTGTTTGAAGGTATTCAAGGTCCTACAGGCATGGTTACTGACGATTTTGGTAATCTGTACGTTGCATGTTATGCTGATAACGCTGTTACTAAAATTTTTCCTGATGGCAGACGTGTTATTTATGTTAAAGATAAAAAAATTAACGGTCCTATCGGCTTAGCGATGGATGTTTACGGCAATTTGTACGTTGCAAATTACGGAAATGATAATATTTTAAAAGTTAATAAACGTGGCGAAGTTTCAGTTCTGTTAGGAAATGTTAAAAAACCTTACGGCTTGTACTTAAAGGGCAACATGCTGTTTGTATCATCACAAGGCTCAAATTCTGTAATCAGATATAAATTGAAAAATTAATTATAACTGTACATATTTTATTAATTGTCCATTAGTGCACTTGAAACTTTGAAAAACATGTGTAATAATATTAGTACTTTGCATAGATGTTTATTTTGTTCCTACATTTATACTAAAAGGGAGAATTGACTCTACTGGCACTGAAGTATACCGACCGATAGCAATATCGCCAGTCGGAAACGGATTAGTCAAGGCGTTCACCCACCTGCGAGACTCCGCAGGCAACAAAATCACATTTGTGCAAAGTTTCTTTTTGCTTTTTTTGCCTTTTTAATTGATATTTTTACTCTTTATGCTATGATTGTCTTAGAATATCTGGAATACATTAGTTTAAAGGGGTATGAATATGATTATAATTATGGAACCGGGAACATCGGAAGATAATATTCAAAGAGTTGTAAAAACTTTGGAAAAACACGAGTTTAGAGTTGTTTTAAACCGTGGTGATGTTATGACTGTTATTGCTGCAATTGGTGATAAGAGAATGTTTGATCCTCGTTCGTTAGGTTCGTTGGAAGGTGTTAGAGAGGTTAAAGTTATCCAAGAACCTTATAAATTGGCATCTAGAGAAGGAAAACAAGAAGATACAGTTGTAAAATTCGACAACGGTGTTAAGGTTGGTGGTCTGGAAAGACCTGTGTTAATTGCTGGGCCTTGTTCGGTTGAACCTGAATATCAAGGCTTGTTAGATGTTGCTTATGCAGCAAAAGAAATGGGTGTTCAATTTTTGAGAGGTGGTGCATTTAAACCAAGAACTTCACCTTATGATTTTCAAGGGTTAGAAGAACGTGCATTAATTTATCTTGCAAGAGCAAAAGAAAAAACAGGTTTATTAGTAGTTACAGAATTAATGGATACAAACGACTTGCCAATGGTAGAAACATATGCGGATGTTATCCAAATCGGTGCAAGAAATATGCAAAACTTCGCATTATTAAAAGCTGTAGGTAAATCTAAACGCCCAGTTTTATTAAAACGTGGTGGTGCCGCATCAATCAGAGAATTTTTACTTGCTGCAGAATACATTATGTGTAATGGTAATGACAATGTAATTCTTTGTGAACGTGGTATTAAATCATTTGATAACTCATTTACGAGAAATGTTTTAGACTTGTCTGCAATTCCTGTAATTAGAAAATTATCTCACCTGCCAATTATTGTTGATCCAAGTCATGCAACAGGTAGAAGATATTTAATTGAACCAATGTCGAAAGCAGCATTAATTGCAGGTGCTCATGGTATTATGATGGAAGTGCACCATGATCCGGATAATGCGTCTTCAGATGGAGCACAAAGTTTATCAATTCCTCAATTTACTGATGTTGCAAAGCGTATTAACAAATTGATTGGTCGTATTGATTACGATAACAGAATCCAAAAACAAGAATTGGGTATTGAATAAATATTTTAAATATATTCAAAGGCGCCGATTGCAATGCAATCGGCGCCTTTTTTTTAATAATATGAAATTTGTCCTAAAACGGTTTCTTTTTTAGCACCGGTGCAACTTGGAACATTATTCGGTATTTTGTAGTAAGTACAATAACCTAACAGAGCAAAAGCCATAACTTCTTTATAGTTATTGGAAATGCCATAGTCTTCATGTGTTTTTACTTCAACTTCTTTTGGTAAATAGTGTTTTAAATATTCAATTAAAGTCGGGTTGTAAGCCCCTCCACCGCCTAATATGACCTCATCTATTGATGTATTAGGAAATACAAAGCGTTCATATGCTTGAGCAATAGTTTTTGCTGTTAGAGCTGTTGCTGTTGCCATAATATCATATTTATTTTCAGGTGCTAACCTTAAAGCATTTTCAATATATTTTGCAGAAAAATATTCACGTCCGGTTGTTTTTGGTGGTTCTGTGAAGTAATATTCATCTTCAAGAAGACATCTAAGCCAACTATCAGAAACCGTACCTTTTTGTGCAAATTTTCCGTCTTTATCGTATGGTTTGTCAAAGAATTTATTAGCGCAGTAATCTATCATAATGTTGCCAAGTCCGGTATCAAAACCAAAGGTTGCACAATCCTTTGAAACCACTGTAACATTTGATATTCCTCCAATATTTTGTATTGCAATATTTTTATTTAGTGGTTTGAACCAAGTTTCATCGGCAAAGCATACAAGAGGGGCTCCATTACCGCCTTGTGCCATATCGGCTGTTCTGAAATTTGCAATAGTCATGCACTCTGTTTCTTGAGCAATAACTGAAGGTTCTCCAATTTGTAAAGTACTGCGCTCACTAACCTTGCCAATTTTAGTATCTTTTGGATAATGATAAACAGTTTGTCCGTGTGAAGATATAAAATCAGGTTTCCCATAGCGCTTAATCATTTCATTTGCTGCTTTTGCAAAGCAATGACCAATTACGAAATTCATCTTGCAAATGTCTTCAACTTTTGCGCCTTCGTGAAATATTTTGAAGATATGTTCTCTAATTTCTTGCGGATATTTATAGTTTAAACCATCAAGAAGTGTGCAACTCAAATCAGGTTTTACCAAACAAAGTCCAACATCTATTGAATCGCAAGATGTTCCTGACATTAATGACATAATTGTTTTTGATTCTCTATTTTTATTTTCCATAACTTATTTATTATATGAAAAAACTTGCCTTTCGGCAAGTTTTCAACTATCCAATATCTCCCAAGATTGTTTAGTTCTGATTTATCAATCATTTCTTTTTCTTTTTTCAATTAATACATTTTTGTTTAAAATTTTTCTATCTAATTCCTGCTATTACAAAATTTCTATCCCTAATACGTAAAGTTTTGCCACCACCCCTTTGCTATTCTATTTGTCCAATGTTGTGTAAAATCTTTTTCTTATTTGCTTTATGTCCTTCGACTATATTATCGTAGTCAATCCACGCATGATTTACAAGTAAAAATAAATTAAATAATTTTTACATATGACCATGCCCTCCATTATGACTAAAACACAGTTATATTAACAATCTTAATGAAGAAAATTTAATGAACTTAAGTAAAAAAACGATGATTTTTTCATTGACAATTTCAAATCACCATTCTTTCCTAATATTATTGATTTCTAGCGAAAAACTACTGTATATATGGATTAATAATTAGTTTTTCAGGTAACTTCTTATTAAAGTATAGAGAGTATTTCTTCCCTTGTTGAACTAAATATAATTTTGCATCTAGCTTATCTTGGTATTCCCCATTCTTAACGTTCTTATTTTTTACAATGAAGTATGTTGGCAATGTACTATCAGCAAGTTCATTGAATTTATCAAAGTCAGTGTCTGTAATGAAGTATACATAGTCGCCATAGTTTATTTTTGTACTAGGTTTTACTGCAAAATCAAATGTTACAAGTCTTGTATTTGTTGTGTTTGCATAATTTGAATAAAGTACTAATTCGTTTTCCCCGCCTGCATAAATTAAGTTAAATAAGTATGTTACAGCAAATGTAATTACAAAGAACATTGTTATTACATAACCTGAGAATATTGAAAGTACTTTTTCTGTTTTCAGTTGTACCAGTAGCAACATACCAACAAAACAACATCCGATTAATACAGGGTATTTGAATGGATCAACCATTTCAATAATGTTGCTTGGCAAGAAGGCGAAACCTATTGATGCAACTAAACCTGCAATGATAAATATTATTGCAACCATATGAGTTGATAATGATAATACAAATTTGTTTTCTTTGTAACTTCTGCACCAGAAATATCCTGTTAATAATGCTGCAGCAGGTACTGCAGGAAGAATATAAGTTGGTAATTTTGTACTTGATATGCTCATTACTCCAAATGTTACAATGAAATAAATGCTGGCGAATAAGATTAAATGTTGGTTTTCATCTTTAGTTTCAACTACTGCCAATAATTTATTAACAATTTTTCCTTGAGCATTTTTAAATCTGTTAAACAAGTCTTTACATCCATCAGCAATGGATGCCAAAAAGACTATTGTCCATGGCATAAATGCTACTAAAAATACTGGAACAAAGTAAAAGAAGGAATGTTTTCTTCCAATTTCGTTTGAGTTAATTAATCTTTCGAAGTGATGTTTAAAGAAGTATTCATATAGGAATGAATTTCCAAAATCTCTGTACATTGCTATATGCCAAGGCATAATTATAAGTAAGAAAATAATAAAACCTACAACCATATGTAAAGGTTTAAACATTTCTTTTAGTGTTTTTGTGAAGAAGCTATAGATGAATACAACAACAAGTGGAATTGCTATTGCAAGAATACCTTTTGCAAGAAAACCCAGTCCTGCAAATGTCCAAAATCCCCACCAACAGAACTTTTTATAAGGTTCTGTTACAACGTGTGTCAGATATGCGCTATATAAAGCACTTGCTAACCAAACAGTCAGAACCATATCTAATATTGCGATGTGAGCAAAAACTAAATAGAAAACGCTTGTTAACATTACAATTGCGCTCATTAAACCAAATTTTCTTGATATGATTTTTCTTCCAAAGAAGTATGTGAAAAATACCAAAAATGAAGCAAGTAATGCAATTGGAAATCTTACAGAAATTGTTGAAAATTTACCAAAAAGTTTGATTGAAAATGCAACTATCCAAAAATAGAAAGGTGGTTTTTCTAAGAATGGAACAGAGTTTAAAAGTAACAAATTCCAATTGTGTGAACCAATTAAGTCTTTTGACATAATCGCATATCTTGTTTCATCAACATCAATTAGCGGATAAAAATTCAAACCCCAGAATAGAAATATTCCACATAATATAGCTAACAAAAATATAGAAAAAACATCAGGATGTTTTTCAATATATATTTTAAATTTATTCATTTTTTCTCCTTAATCTCATGACTATGATATAATTTATTTACAAGATAAGTTTAACATATATAAATAGGTTACGCAAATTATGAAAAAAAAGTTATATACATTAATATTGACACTGGTTGTACTTTTTATCGGTTCAATTTGTGAAGCAAAAGATTTGAAATTTATTCAAGTTACTGATTTTCACTATACAAATTCATCAACAGGTGATGCAAGACTTTCTCGCTTGGTAAAAAGTATTAATTCAACAAAAGATTTAGATTTTGTTATCTTTACGGGTGATAACATTGATTCTGCGAACCCTGAAACTTTGGTTAAATTACTAAAAGCATTTAGAAGAATAAGAGTTCCTTATTATATACAAATTGGTAACCACGATTGCTTTAAAGCCGGTGGCTTAGATAAAAAAGATTATGCAAAATTTGTATCAAAATATTCAAATCAAAAGTTGAAAAACTTCAATTATGTCGTGAAAAAAGACGATGTAGTGTTTATTTTTGTAGACGGAATGAAGGAAGTTATTCCGGGTCCGAGTGGATATTTTAAGCAAGACACATTAGCTTGGTTAGAAAAACAGTTAAAAAAATATGAAAAACATCCTGTTGTTTTAGTTCAACATTTTCCGTTGATTAATCAAAGAACAAACAAACCTTCAGGACACGATTTGTTTAAAGTTGATGAATATTATAGTGTGATAAAACCTTATAACAATATAATCGCGGTTATTGCAGGTCACTATCACTATAATAGAGAAGAAGAAGCAAACGGCATAAGACATATTGTTACGCAACAAGCTTCAGGTTCAACACCAAGATATAGAATAATTTACCTTCAAGATGAAGGTAAAGAAGGTTATTCTATAATGTCACAACTTGTTGATTTTTAACCTTTAAAATCTTGTCCGCCAACAATTTTTAAGTGACGTTCTTCACCATCGCCAATGCTTTCACTTGTTAGGTTATGTTGTTCTACAAGCTCGTGTTGCAATTTTCTAATTTGTTGATTTTGTGGTGAAAGTTCAATATTTTTAGCACCGGCAAGAATTTTGTTAATGGCTAATTTTGCCTCATCAAGTGCTTTTTCAGCATCATCATAATAGCCTTGAAGTGTTTGTGAAGATTCTCTAATATCAAGAGCTTCTTTTACAACTTTTTGAATTTGAGCCATTGAATTTGTTTTTACATAGAATATTTGTAATCTATAATTGTTTGCTGTGCTTAGAATTTTTGCTCCACCTTTTGCAAAGTTTTTATGTGCAATTACTAAGTCAGCATCATCTATATTCTTTGTGATTTCAGCGTTCAAATCTAATCTTTCAATAATTTTTTCAACTATTGTTCTTGAAACAGCATAAAGATATATTTTTTTGAATTTTTTTGCTTCTTTTACGTAATCTTTTCTATTAAAACTGAACTTTAATCTATCGGCAGGATCTTGTTGCGCAATTTTTCTATCTGCTTCGTTGATTCTGTCTATAATTTGTTCATTTGTTTCTTTTGATGTTTCTACTTTTACAAGATTTTCTTCAACTTTAATTTCAGCAGGTTTGTTGTCGTAAGTTTTGTCAACTTTTCTAATTTCCGGTCTGATAGGCCATCCTCTTAATATGTAATCAACCGCTTCGGCTGCATCTTTATATACCGCTAAAGTATTTCTGTCGATAATTTCAATTACGATATCAAAAGTAGGTTGTTTTTCACGTTCTAATACTGTTTTTTGAGAAGCTCTACGTTTAGCCTCATCATCACCTAATGTTACGGATTGAATACCACCAACAAGGTCAGATAATGCAGGGTTTTTAATTAGGTTTTCCAAGCTTTGACCGTGTGCAGTTGCGATTAACATAACCCCACGTTCTGCAATAGTTCTTGCAGCTTGAGCTTCAGCTTCCGTACCAATTTCGTCTACTACAATAACTTCCGGAGTATGGTTTTCAACGGCTTCAATCATAATATCTTTTTGAAATTCCGGTTGACGAACTTGCATTCTTCTTGCTTTACCAATTGCAGGGTGAGGTGTATCTCCATCGCCAGCAATTTCGTTAGATGTATCAACGATAACGACACGTTTACCCAATTCGTCAGCAACTAATCTGGAAATTTCTCTTAATTTCGTTGTTTTACCAACCCCAGGTTTACCTAAAAATAGAATGCTCTTACCCTGCATTACAAAATCTTTAATGCAAGCAATAGTACCTGTTACAACTCTACCAATTCTACATGTAAGCCCTATGACACGACCTTGACGATTTCTAATTGCACTAATTCTGTGCAAAGTTCCAGCAATACCTGAACGGTTATCTGATGTGAATTCAGGTATTCGACTTGTAATATAGTCTAAATCGTCGTAAACAATTGGTTCACAATTCAAACTTTCAATCTTGCCACTAGCGTGTCTGATTTCGGGTAATCGCCCAATATCCAAAACTAGTTCAATTACGTCATTTAATGCCTCATGATTCAAAAGCTTTGTAATTTTAGGAGGCAATACGTCAATTAATCGGTCAAGATCGTTCTGAAATTGTATATCGTTCATTCTATCCTTTATCTGTTCCTGTGTACCAAGAACGTTACTCCATCTACTAGTATAGTACCACTTTTTATATTGCTATTATCACATTTTTAGTATTAAATTTCTTGCATGTTACAAAAGTTTACATTTTTATTTAACTGCTTATTGTAAATATTTGTATCATTACAATATTAAAGATAACAAATTAAATATTTTGGATTTTTGAATAAATGTGATATTATTGTCTTGAAAATTAATAAGAGGTAATTATGATTTACGCCGTAGGTAGAAGTGACGCAATATTTAGAATGATGAATTCAGCAAATGCTCAAATGTCAGCGTTGAGAAATATTAATCCAAATTCTGATATGAGAATGTTACATCAAATGGATATGCAAAATTCTTTACAAATGGAAAAAGATAGACTTTCTTATCAAATGCTTGATAGGCTTGATAAATTAGATAACAAAATTCGTAAAAATAAGTTAAACAGAAGATAATAAAAAAAGGCGGGTTGAATTTATTCAACCCGCCTTTTTTTTTATTGATTTTCTAAATCTCTTCGAATATCATCTACCGAAACGTGTACAACCGGTGTTGTTTCATCTTTTTGTAAATAAACATCTTTTATTCCTGATTGTACAATGAATCTTTTGCAAAGTATGCAAATCATTTGGTGTCCCCAAATATACATTGTTGCATCTTTACAGCGGTCTTGTCCGGCCTGAATTATGGCATTTTGTTCAGCGTGAATAGAACGACATGTTTCATATTTTGTACCTGATTCAATGTTGTGTTCTATTCTGTAACATTTTCCTCGTTCAGCACAAGATTCAACCTTTGATGGTGTTCCGTTGTATCCTGTTGCTTTGATTTTCTTATCTTCACCAACAATAACGGCTCCAACTTGAGCTCTGATACAGTTTGAACGACTGGCACATGTTTTTGCTAAGTCTAAAAAATATTCTGTCCAAGGTTTTATTGCCATTGTTACCTCTACTATTCTTTTGTTTTCTTTACCCAATTTTCAAATATTTTCATTGGTGCTCTACTTAATGCTAAAGCCCAAGCTTTTACATTCTTTGTTGCAACAGCGCCTGCAGCTACAAAAGCGCCTTCTTCTAATTGAATTGGAGCTACTAATACTGAATTTGAGCCTGTGTTTGCATAATCTCCGATAATAGTTTTGTTCTTAACTTTTGTTACGGGGTTGTAGTTTGCAGTAATTGTACCGGCTCCAATGTTTACGTGAGAACCGACTTCACTGTCGCCAACATAACTTAAGTGTGACACATTTGTATTATCTTTGATAATTGAATTTTTAATTTCTACAAAATTACCGATTCTTACGTGGTTTCCAACGTTACAATTTCCTCTGATATGTGACATTGGACCAATTTGGCAATTGTTACCAATTTTGTTTTTACCGTTGATGTAAACAGAAGGGTACACAATCGTATCAGTTCCGATTTCTGTATCTTCACTAATCCATGTTGTTTCAGGATCAACGATAGTAACACCTTTTTCCATTAATTTTCTTAAATTTCTATGATTTAATATTTTTGCAGCTTCTGCAAGTTGAACTTTTGAATTAATACCCAAAATTTCACTGTTATCTTTTAATGTAAATGCTTGTACGTTTAAATTCTTTTTTACACCCCAAGCGATGATATCAGTTAAGTAATATTCCCCTTGAGCGTTGTTGCTTTTTAGTTCAGAGAAAGCTTTTTTAACCTTTTGCCAGTTAATGCAATAGATTCCGGCGTTAATCTCTTGAATTTGTTTTTCCTCTTTTGAAGCATCTTTTTCTTCTACAATTTTTTTCAATGTTTGGTCGATATTTCTAACAATTCTGCCATAATTTTTTGGATTCTCAAAAATTGCACTCATTACTGTAATATCAGCTTTATTATCTTTGTGTGCATCTATAAAGTTTGCTATTGTATTTGATGTGATTAATGGTGTATCTCCGCAAAGGATAATAACTTCACCTTCAAAGTTGTCCAAATCTTCGCAAGCCATGCTTACTGCGTGCCCTGTACCCAATTGAGGTGTCTGAAGTATTGTTTTGGCATTGTTACCGTAATTTTCTTTAACAAATTTTGTTACTGATTCAGCTTGGTGACCAACAATTACGTATGATTGTTCAATCATATGAGTACCATTAACTGCATCTAAAACATATCCTAACAAAGTTTTATCAAAAATTGTGTGTAAAACCTTTGATTTTTCTGACTTCATGCGTGTGCCTTTACCGGCAGCAAGAATAATTGATTTAATTCCCATGATTTAACTCCTTAATTTTTCATAAACAAATATAACATAAACACTGTTACTATTGAAATAGTATGAATTTTGTGAAATAATCGAAATGTAAAAAATAAATTCGGAGAAAATCATGCCAACATTAATTGAAGATATCGTAGCAAGACAAATATTAGATTCACGTGGAAATCCAACAGTGGAGGTTGACGTAAGATTAGCTTCAGGCGTAGTTGGTAGAGCTGCAGTTCCATCAGGTGCCTCAACCGGTATATATGAAGCTATTGAACTACGTGACAATGATAAATCTCGCTTTGGCGGTAAAGGCGTTACTAAAGCCGTAAACAATGTTAACAATATCATTGCGCCCGAGTTAATAGGTGAAGATGCCTCAAATCAATATAATATTGATAAATTAATGTTAGAACTTGACGGTACAGATAATAAATCAAGATTGGGTGCGAATGCTATATTGGGCGTATCTTTAGCTGTTGCAAAGGCTGCATCATTAGCTTACAAAATGCCACTTTACAGATATCTTGGCGGTATTTCAGCAATTACATTACCTGTTCCTATGATGAATATTATTAACGGTGGGGTTCATGCTGATAATAATATTGATTTTCAAGAATTTATGATTGCTCCGGTTGGTGCAGGTTCTTTTGAAGAAGCTGTAAGAATGGGTTCAGAAATCTTTTATACCTTGAAACATATTTTACAAGATAAAGAATATGCTACTTCAGTTGGTGATGAAGGCGGTTTTGCTCCTAGTATCTCTTCAAATGAAGAAGCTATTGAAATGATTATTCAAGCAATTGAAAAGGGCGGATATACTACAGACGACGTTAAAATTTGTATTGACCTTGCTTCAAGCGAATTCTACGAAGATGGAAAATATACATTGGCTGGTGAAGGTAAGATTTTAACAAGAGAAGAAATGGTTGAATTCTTAGCTGATTTAGTAAGTAAATATCCGATTATTTCAATCGAAGACGGTATGGCTGAAGAGGATTGGGAAGGTTGGAGATTACTTACTCAAAAAATCGGTCATAAATGTCAATTAGTAGGTGACGATTTGTTTGTTACAAACACAAAACGCTTACAAGAAGGTATATTAAGAAAAATTGCAAACTCAATTTTAATTAAAGTAAATCAAATTGGTACGCTAACTGAAACATTAGCTGCAATCGAAATGGCTCACTCAGCAGGCTATACCGCAATTGCTTCACACCGTTCCGGTGAAACAGAAGATACATTTATTGCAGATTTAGCTGTTGCAACAAATTGCGGTCAAATTAAATCAGGTTCGGCTTCTCGTTCAGACAGAATGGCTAAATATAACCAATTAATCAGAATTGAACAAGAACTTGGAATGTCTGCTAAATATTTGGGTTTAAAGGCTTTTAGCGGTCACAGAACCTTCAATAATTAATTAGAGTATTTACATATTTTTTATAAGTTGTATTATAAGTGAAGAAAAGTTATGATTAAAAATTCAGATGACAAATATATAATTACAGGTGGAACCCCTCTTAAAGGCGAAGTTAGTATAGGCGGGGCAAAGAATGCAGTATTGAAACTTATGGCGGCAGCTATTCTAGCTAAGGGTGAAACTGTAATTCACAATGTGCCTGATTTAACAGACGTTGAGATTATGCTTAACGTGATTGAACAATTGGGTACGAAAACTCACTATGATAAAATTAACAAAACTGTTACTATTGATGCAACAGATATAACTAATGTTACAGCAAAATACGAATTAGTTAGTAAAATGAGAGCATCTTTCATTATTTTAGGTGCGTTAGTTTCAAGATGTAAAGAAGCTATTGTTGCACTTCCGGGTGGATGTGCAATTGGTGAACGCCGTGTGGATTTTCATATCAAAGGTTTAGAGGCTTTAGGGGCTGATATTAAAATTGAAAATGGTTATGTTCATGCAAAAGCAACAAAACTGGAAGGTTCTGAAATTTATTTAGATATTCCTTCAGTTGGTGCTACAGAAAATATTATGCTTGCTGCAATTTTGGCAGAAGGTTCTACAAAAATTCAAAATGCTGCAAGAGAACCTGAAATTATCGATTTAGCGAACTTTTTAAATACAATGGGTGCAGATATTGTTGGTGCTGGTACATCAGATATCGTTATCAATGGTGTTACTCAAGATGATTTACATCCAATTGAATACACTACAATACCTGATAGAATTGAAGCAGGTACATTTATGAGTGCTGTTGTTGCAACTCGTGGTTCTGCAATTATTAAAAATATTTATCCGGCTCATTTAACGTTCTTCAATAACAAGTTATTGAAAATGGGCGCAAATATTAAATTGGTTGAACCTACAGCAATTGAAGTTTCAGCAAAAGGTAGATTGAATACCGTAAACTTTGTAACTCAACCTTATCCTGGATTTCCAACAGATTTACAATCTATGGCAATGGTTCTTTTATCAACTGCAAATGGTGTTGGTATCATTACCGAAAGCTTATATGAAAACAGATTTATGCAAGTGCCTGATTTAAGACGTATGGGGGCAGATATTCACCAAGACAGAAATCATGCAATTATAAAAGGTGTTAAAAAACTTATGGGTGCAACTGTTTCAGCAAGTGATTTGCGTGCAGGTGCTTCGTTAGTGATTGCTGCATTGATGGCAGAAGGTACATCTGAAGTTGAAAACTTACACCACATTGATAGAGGTTATGAAAACTTTGAAGATAAGATTAAGGCCTTAGGAGGCAAGATTGAACGCGTGTCGGTAGATGCAGTTCAAGGAGGTCTTGATGAAGCCCGCTTATAGACGTTGGTATGAACATGATCCCTTATTGTTAGAAGTCGTTGAGCTATTAAAGAATTATCAAGATGAATTAAGAGCTCAAGCTGAAGTTTTTTTGAAAAAGATTGAAGAAAAAGTTTCTAAAGATGCTATTGATAAGTTTTACGAAATGGTGAAACCTGTTAATGGTAATCGTTGGTACGATAAAGATCCTGTAATATCAAGAACTATTGAGTTATTAAGAGTTGTTCCTCCCGATGTTCAAAAAGCATGTGCTGAACATTTTATTAACGCTTTAAAAGATATTGGTGTGGATTATCAAAGTCCTAACCTTAAAGAATAATGTTAAATTTTGATTGTAAAAACTTTTCTCGTTTAAAAAATAAGATAGCAAAAAATAAGTCTTTTGCTGTAAGTGGTTTAACGTCTTTTTTTAGACTGATTTTACTGAACAAAATCATTGAATATTCTGACAAAAAGATTTTGTTTGTAACCTCAAATGAACAAAGTGCTCTTAAATATAAATCTGATTATAAAAAGATTTTTGCAAAAGAGTCTGAAATGTTACCTTTTCAGTCGGTATCCATGTATGAGTCTGTGAATTCAAATAAGTATGAATACGCAAAACAGATAGAAATTTTAAGAAATAAACCTGATATTATATTTGCACCGGTAAAAGTTTTGTTAGAAAAATTTCCAAAAGAAGATTTTTTTAGGAAAAATTCAGTAGAGATAAAATTAAATCAAACACTTGATATTCAATCTATAGCTAAAACATTGGTAGAATTTGGTTATAAACGTTCAGTTATGGTTTCTGACGTTGGTGAATTTTCTATTCGTGGGGATATAATTGACATTTTTTCTTTAGATGAAAATCCAATAAGAATTGAGTTATGGGGCGATGATGTTGTTGATATCAGGTATTTCAATAACGAAACTCAAAAATCAATTAAAAAGATTCAATACACAACTATATTGCCAATTTATAAGTTCATTTCAAATAAAAAAGTTAAAATGCCAAAAGAACTTTTAAATTTGGTTCAAGAGGATAATTACTTTGAAGGTATTGAAGTTTACCAATCTTATTTTAATGAAAATTTAGTTAGTGTTTTTGATTATTTAAAAGATTACATAATTATTTTCGATGAAGCGAGTGAAATTTATTCAAAATATCAATTCTTAGACGAAGGCTATATAAATCAAAAGGCGGAAAATTTAAAATTAGCCTTAAATTACGAGTTAAAAGATAAAAATCACATATTATACGAAGATTTTATTCAAACGATTGCTTCTTTTGTGAAAATTGGTATGAATAATTTTATAGATAATGAGTTTGAAGACGTTTTAGAATTTGATGCTCAACCTGTAAAAAACTTCAATGCGAATATTGTTGAAATTGCAAAATACATTAAAGAATATACCTCTTATAATGTTTTAATTTCAACAGATTATCCTGAACGTGTGAGAGAAATTTTAACAGAAAATGAAATTTTTGATTGCACTTATTTAGAAAGTTTAACCTCATTTGGAACTATTTCAGATGATTGTAAGTTTCTTTTGCTAACTGATAGAGAACTCTTTAATAAACGTTCTAAGGAAATAACTTCAACAAAGAAAAATTATTATAAAGAAAAAGCTGAATACATTGAAAGTATAAATGATATACAAGCCGGTGAATATGTTGTTCATTCAATTCATGGTGTCGGTATATATCAAGGTTTGACTCAACAAGAAATTGATGGACAATTAAAAGATTATTTAACAATTGAATATGCGGGAAAAGATAAATTACATATTCCTGCCGAACAAATTAACTTGTTATGTCGTTATAGAGGTTCAGGTGCTGTAAAACCTAAACTTTCCAGAATGGGTGGTAACGACTGGGAAAATACTAAAAATAGAGTTAAAAAAGCAGTTGAAACTATTGCATATGATTTATTAAGGCTTTATGCAAAAAGAAAAATGCGAAAAGGTATACAGTTTGATGCTGATACAAATTGGCAAATTGAAATGGAAGAAGCCTTTGAATATGTTGAAACTCCAGACCAAATGAGAGCCATAGAAGATGTTAAAAAAGATATGGAATCAGAAAGTCCTATGGACAGGCTTATTTGCGGTGATGTAGGTTTTGGTAAAACAGAAGTTGCTATGCGTGCTATATTTAAGGCGATAACTTCTGGCAAACAAGTTGCGGTAATTGTACCAACAACAATATTGGCTCTTCAGCACTATCAAACGATATCAGAACGATTTAAGCCATTTGCAATGAATGTTGATTTGTTATGCCGTTTTAGAAGTGCAAAGGAACAAAAAGAAACTTTGAAACGAATGGCACTTGGTGAATGTGATGTCGTAATAGGGACTCATAGATTGCTACAAGATGGGGTTCAATTCAAAGATTTAGGTTTGCTTGTAATTGATGAAGAGCATAGGTTTGGTGTTCGTCATAAAGAAAAATTGAAACAATTACGTGAAAATATTGACATAATTTCTATGTCAGCAACTCCAATTCCGAGAACTCTTTATATGTCTTTATCCGGCATTAAAGATATGTCAATCATTAACACTCCACCTAAAAATAGACTTCCTGTAAAAACTTTTGTCGGAGAAGAAAATGATACGGCAATAAGAAATGCTATCGTACATGAATTAGACAGAGAAGGACAAGTTTTCTATCTTTATAATAGAGTGGAAACCATTGATGAATTCAAATTACATCTTCAAAAGATAGTTCCTAATGCTAGAATTTGTGTAGGACATGGTAAGATGAACGAATCAGAACTTGAAAAAGTTATGGTTGATTTTGCAAATTATGAGTATGATGTACTACTTTCAACAACAATTATTGAATCCGGTTTAGATATTCCAAATGCAAATACTATAATTATACATGATGCTGATAAATTCGGACTTGCTCAATTGTACCAATTAAGAGGACGTGTAGGACGATGTGAAAAACAAGCATACTGCTATTGTTTCTATAAACATAATAAAAATCTTACAGAAGAAGCCACAAAACGTTTAAAAGCGATAAAAGAATTTACGACTCTAGGTAGCGGATATCAAATAGCCCTAAGAGATGTAGAAATTCGTGGAGTAGGAAATCTTCTTGGAACAAAACAACATGGACATATGATAAATGTAGGTTTTGATACATATTGTCAATTGTTAGAAGATACAATTCACGAAATTCAAGGCGAAAAGGTTGAAAATGTTACTCCAACTATAGTTGATATCAATGTAACAGCCTATATTCCTGATGAATGGGTAGGTTCAAGTGAACAAAAAATGATTGAATATAAACGTCTGGCAGATGTAAAATCAACTACAGAGTTAGATTATATTGTCGATGAATGGAATGACAGATTTGCAAAATCTCCGGAACCTGTTGAAAATCTTATTAAGTTGATTAGATTAAGGCTTTCAGCTACAGATGCAAAAATATCTGTAATTCGAGAAGCAAGTGACTTAATTAGAATTTATACGCCTTATTCAGCTCCTGAGTGGAGAATTGTTTCGGCAAAATTACCGTCAAATATTACAAAAAATATTAAGTTTACTGTTGCTCCGAAGTCTTGCACAGAGGGTAATTCAATAATATTGCTTAACAATAGGTATATGAATTTTAATGAAACATTTAACATTTTGACGGATTTGTTTTATTATATTAATAAAATTTGTTATGAATACAAAGACAATCAATAAGGAGAATTTATATGAAATCAATTAAATTATTAGCGATTTTATTATTTTCAGCTTTGTTATTTACAGGTTGCACATTAAAGAATCATGAAGCAATCGTAAAGGTTAATGACAAAGTTATTACTCAAGCTGATTATGATAAATTATTCAATCAAACAATTAACAATCCGGCATTGCAAATGTTTGGTTTGAACAAAAAAAATGTTGATAAGCAAAGCTTTATGTACTTGATGATAAAAGATAGAGTTGTTAGTGAATTAATTATTCGTTCATTAATTAATGATGAAATGGAAAAACGTCATATTGTTGTGACTAAAGCTGATACGGATAAAGAACTTCAAAGCATTATTGAAAAAGTTGGTTCTAAAGCTAAATTCAATGAAATTTTGAAACAAAACGGTGTAACTTTAGCTGAATTTAAAAGAGATTTAACTGAAGAAGTTAAAATGAAAAAATTAGTTGATATGATTGAAAAAGTAAAAGTTACAGAAGCTGATGCAAAAAAATATTACAATCAAAATCTATCAAAATTCAAATATCCGGACAAAGTTAGAGCTTCACACATCTTGATTGCAGCTAATCCGGAAGAAATGAAAGAATTAATTAAAGCTGATGCTAAAAATGCAGACTTAACCGATGCTCAAATTAATGAAATGGTTCAAAAACAAATGAATGAAAAATTGAAAACTGCTCAAGCTGTGTTAGCAGAAGTTCAAAAAAATCCTGCACAATTTGCAAAAGTTGCAAAAGAAAAATCAGAAGATGTTGAATCAGCAAAAATGGGTGGTGATTTAGGTTTCTTCTCTAAACAAGAAATGGTAGACGGTTTTTCTAATACAGCTTTTTCTATGAAACCAAATACAATCAGCGGTATTGTAAAAACAACTTATGGTTACCACATTATTATGGTTACAGATAGAAAAGCTGCAGGTCAAGATTCATTTGAAAAAGTTAAACCTGAGATTATTCTATACTTAGAAAATCAAAAGAAAGTTGATGTATTGGAAAAATTCATTGACGGTTTGAAAAAGAATGCAAAAATTGAATATGTAAATAAAGATTATAACCCAACAGATATTCAATCTGCATTAAAACAACAAGCAAAACAAAATTCAGATGTAGCTGAACAAGTAGATGCCGCAAATCATTCAGCAACTCCTATAGCAGTTCCTGAAAAGAAATAATTGAGTAAATTATAAAGATACGAAGAGGCTGGTTTTATTAGCCTCTTTTTATTACTAGTATTTAATGTAACAAAAACTTAATATTTGCTAAAGTTTTTCGAAACATGTACCGACATGTAAAATGTACGTAGTAAAAGGAGAATGTGTTATGGGTTTAGCAGCATCACAAGCAAGACTATTAACAATCACATCAAGGTTGTCTTCAGTAGAATTAAGACAACAACGAATTGCTATGGACAAAATGCGTTTAGCAAATGATTCGGAAGCTGTATCAACAAAGTATACAGAAGCTTTGAATAATAAAACATTATCATTCTCTAATGGTTCAGATAATAATATACCGTTAACATACAGCTTGTTAGAAGAACAGGGTTATTCGGTACAACGTGCTTCGGATGGGTTATCTCCAAAATCTTTGGAATCTTATAATAAAGTTGTTGCAAAGCCAACTTGTCCAAAACCTTCAGAAATAAAAGCCCCAGATATGCCACCTGTATCATATGATGCAGTAAAAAGTAATTATAATGCAACAAAAGCAAAAGAAGCGGATAATTGGAGAGCAAAACTTAATAATATAACAAATAGTTATGGTGAGTATCCTTCTTATCATACAGTTAGTAACATTGAAGAGATATTTAAAAAATCAAGTGGTGTAACTTTAGCAGCTTGGAATGGTTCGCATCTTCAAAATCAAAACGATGCAAATAATGAGTTTAAAACAAACAATTTGTTGGAATTGATAAATGCACAAGACGATAAACTTGTCAGAATTGGCGATGATGGTGATAAAAGAGGTGTACCGGTTCAACAAGCACAACAAAATGTTCAAAACATTGGTGATGCAATTATTAAATCAATAGCATCAGGTTTAGGTTTAAAAGATGTTTCAGGCTTAAAGAAAAGCTTGCAAGGTTTCTTAGATGAGTTGAAAAACAATATCAATGGTTATCAAGACAAAAACAGGCATTATAGCGAAAGAAAAGCTACAAATGGAGCAAAGGATGATGCTAAAAAAACAATTATTGGTAATGGTACCGACAAAGGTGGTACCGATCATGATTTCTATTTCTTAAATGTTTCAGAATTAGCAAGACGTTTAATGGCTATGGCTTTAAATTCACATGCCGGACAAAGTATATCTGTTGGAACAAAATGTGACAGTGAAAAAGTTTCATTGGATACTTCAAAAGAATACACAATGACATATAACTCAAAAGGTTATTCTGTTAAAGAGTGGGAAAATCTGGCAAAAACTACATACGACAGTGCTTCTTATAAAGAATTAGCTTGGAATGATGCCATTGATGTTGCAAAGGGTGTTGCTAAAGATGACTTATCTGGTTCTGGCTATGTTGATCCATTAAAAGAAAAATATGAACAAGAGTATAATGAATATACTAGAAAACTTCAAGAATCTACTACTCTTTGGAAAGAATACGAACAAAGTTTAATAGATAAAGAAGAGTTGAAAGACGGTAAAACTCCGGCAAGTGTTGAATTATATAATCAATTGAAAAACTCACAATTCTTGATTCAAGGTTTATTAAGCGGTTATTTAACCTTGATGAAAGACGGAAAAGATGTTAGCCTGTCTTCTTCAACAAATATTTTAACTAAATATGACAAATCTGATGACGCTCAAGCCGAAGCTGAATATGAAGCTGAAATGAAAAAAATTAACAGAAAAGAAAAATTGTTAGATAACCAAATGAAACAGTTAGATACTGAACATAGTGCTATGCAACAAGAAATCAATTCTGTTAAGTCGATTATTCAACGACATGCAGAAAAAGATTTTAGCTTGTTTGCTTAGTATTTTAGCGTAATTTTATTCTATTCGTTGCATATAATCTTGTTTTTGATATAATTTTATCAAAAGCGAGGTTATTTGTTATGAAAGATATGTTGGATAAAATTAAGCAAATTGAAGAAAATTATAATGAGCTTGGTTTAACACTTTCAGATCCTGCCGTTATTCAGGACTACAATAGATTTAAAGATTTGTCTAAACAACGTAAATCAATGGAAGAAACTGTTGAATTATATTATGCGTGGAAAAAAGCAGTTGACGCGATTAACGACGCAAAAGAAATGATAAAAGCGGAAAATGATGAAGAAATGAAAGAATTTCTTCGAGCTGATATTGAAGAAAACGAAGCTAAAATTGTTGAATACGAAGAAAAAATGAAAATTTTACTTCTTCCACGCGACCCTATGGACGATAAAGATATTATGCTTGAAATCAGAGGTGGCGCAGGCGGTGATGAAGCAAACATTTTTGCTGGTGATTTGGCAAGAATGTATTTGAAATATGCTGATAAAAAAGGCTGGCAAACACAAGTTTTGTCAAAAACTGAATGCGAAGCTGGCGGGTATTCGGAAATTATTATTTCAATTAAGGGTGATGCCGTTTATTCACAATTAAAATATGAATCAGGGGTTCATCGTGTTCAACGAGTTCCTCAAACAGAATCACAAGGACGTGTTCATACTTCTACTGCGACGGTTGCGGTTATGCCGGAAGTTGATGATGTTGAAGTTGAAATTAAGCCAGAAGATATTGAAATGTCAACGGCTCGTTCTGGTGGTGCTGGCGGTCAAAATGTTAATAAGGTTGAAACTGCAGCTCGTTTATTCCATAAACCAACAGGAATTATGATTTTCTGTACAGAAGAACGTTCTCAATTGCAAAACAAAGAACGCGCAATGCAAATTTTGAAAGCTAAATTGTATGATTTAGAGGTTCAAAAACAAACCAAAGAAATTACTGACTTACGTCGTTCTCAAGTAGGTTCTGGTGATAGAAGCGAACGTATTAGAACATATAACTTCCCTCAAGGAAGACTGACTGACCAC
>OIYV01000354.1_pt1 | contig 28715 bp, 28 predicted proteins | sample 1588251 | NCBI WGS metagenome assembly OIYV01 (sample SAMN03283282) | human gut metagenome | biome: human-associated habitat; material: feces | host: Homo sapiens | place: Peru | collected 2012
ATATACATTAAATTAGCACAAGAAAAATCATACACCAAAAATCGACAATTTAAGGCCTGGCTCCAATTGTGCAAACGGGACATTTAGGGACTGTCCCTAATTAATGTTATTCTTTTTTAAATTTTCTATATCCTGCATATCCTGCTCCGCCTAATGTGCCTAACCCTATAATTCCTGCCAACGGGTTTGCTTTTTCCTTCTTGTCTCCTATAGTTTCTTCTTTATTGCCCACCTGATTATTTGTTGCAGTTTTAATGATAGTATTATTTTCTACTGTCGATTTCTCTTTAACGTTTACTTTTATTGTACTTGTTTTGCCATTAGACATTGTTGCAGTTATATCCACAGTGCCAGCTCCTTTAGCAACTAGTTTTCCTTCTTCATTAATCATTGCTATGCTTTCATCACTTGATTCCCATGAGATTTTTTTATCTGTCGCATTACTTGGTAATATTGTTGCTGTCAATATTTTGCTTTCTCCCACTTCAATACTTTTTGTACTTGCATTTATTTCTACTTTTGTTACCTCTATATCAGATGGTTTTGCTATGGTTTCTTTTGTGTCTTCTTCTGAATTTGATTTACTACCTTTAGATGTATTTGATGAGTATGGACATACTCCACCTGTGTGCAAATGAGCAGGATTTCCTCCACAATGGTAATGATAACTACCTAAGCCACTTTTGTTTTTGTTGTCTCTATGCCCTCCGCTCGAATCCGTTCTTCCAGAATGTGCAAAAGTGCTTACTCCTATTAATAATATACCTGTAATAATGAATAGAATAAATAAAATTTTTTCATGAATTTTCTTCATTTGATATCGCCCTTTAATAGTATATCAATTTCTTATTGCGAAATTTGTCGAAAGTTGTATCAAAACATAAAAAAATGCAACTTAGTCAAAAGTCACATTTCTATATTATAAAATTTGTTTAATGCATAAGTTTACACAATCAAATTGCATACCAGCATCCCAATTAGGGAGTTTCAAATCGCAGGAATGTGGCAATTTAGAACCGTAGTTCAGAGGATCTATTCCACCCAAAAATTTATTGCCTGTTCTGCAAAAACTTATAAAGTCCATAAAATTTTTTTCTGAAATTGCTATCTTTAACAATTTTCTTGCAGTACTTGTTTGAAATTTTAGTTAACGATTTTTTATCAGACTTTAATTCATTTATAATGGCATATCTTTTCAGTGGAAACGCAACATTCTTTTTTTGTTGATGAACAAAACATTCTGAAATATTTTCTTCCTTAAAAATTATTTTGTCCTTTATGCTATTAAAAAGGTTTAACCCTTTTTCGGAATTAATTATTACCTCACTTATTCCTTTATTACTTTTTTTCCCCCAGAAATCTCCCAATCTTATGTCTGAACACATATATTCCCTATAATTACAGTCATAGCAACATCTATTATAAATTTGTCCACTCTCAAAATAATTATAAAATTTGTCTTTTCTTATTCTTTTTGACCCCACCGTAAGTTCTTTCTTCCAACCATATTTTTTATTTCTAAATATAATTTCTCTATTATCGCCATTTTCTTTTAAAAATTTATCCCAAACTAGATATGATGGAACACCATGGCATATTAAATCAACCAAAACAAACTCATTTCTTTTATTGACATTTTTTAAATAGTTATCGATAGACGCAATTTGGCATGGAGTACCTATTATTAAAGCACTTTTTAGGTTCTTAATTTTTTCAAAAGCATCAACTGTATAACTCTGTAAATATTTAGATCCACTAAGCTCATTTACATTGTTTATGTCATTAATAAAAGCATGTTCAGCCCTATTATTTTTCTCATTATACTTGCATCCAATAACTGGCATATTATCAATTAATGCCTGATTAGAAAGTTCAAATGCTAGTCCACCTGAAGATGATTTCATCAGAACTTCATTTGATTTAGAGTATGCACTAAATATTTTTTGTCTTTCGATTTTTATGGCATTATTATGAACTTGACCACAGTTTTTTTTGCAAAGTCCACAATTTATACATTGCTCCTTATTTACTGTATATTCCCAAAATCCCTCTTCATTCTTCTCTATTTTTATACATTTTTTGGGGCATACCACCGCACAGACTCCACATCCGGTGCAATTATTTGTAATAAGTAGCTCATTACTTACTTTTCCATCAAATATGCTTTTTCTTAAAAAATCTATACTTTTTTTTCTTTCTATTGCAATCTCTCGATTAATTGTTTTATAATAAATTGGACTTAAATTCAGACTTTTATTGTTATACAACCTGTCTTCTAAATTAAATCTACTTAAGATATTTATAATTCGAGAATTTTGTGAAAACTTATTTTCCTTAAATCTTTTTAATGCCACAAAGGGTTTATTAAAATTAATAGAAAATAGTACTCCATGATATGAGTCTGTTAATACACATTTAGCATGGCTGATATATTCTACAAATTCTTTTGGTCCACAATCAAATAAAATTGAATCTTTATTAAATTTGTCAATCAAATTATTGGTTGGAATTATTTTAATTGGTACTTTTAATTTTTTAGATAATTCCTTAGCAACTTTAAGGTATTTTTTATTACTTTCTAAAAAGTAACATAAGATATAATTATCCTTGTTTTTATCTTCTTTGATTTCAAATAATTTAATCCATTCTTCTTTTGTTATTAATAGTGTTGGATCTAGCACTATTTCAACGTTTTTATCACATATTTCTTTTATGATTTCTTTTCCTTGTTCTTCCCTTACTGATATATTTTCAAATCTATTTAATAATTTTTCTATTCCTTTTTTTACGCCTTCTTCATATATATCACTTACTCCAAAACTTGGAGCGTATGATATTTTTTTTGTGTCATTATCCACAAAATCCAAATAATAATGTGGATCATAAAAAATTGGAGACCATATTTGATCACTTCCACAAACCACTTTATCTAGGCTATCTGCCTTTTCTTTTAATTCTGTGTAAGTGTCAACTTCATTAGATATTGATAAACTGTCCTTTCTAAATTTACTAAATTTTTCATTTATCTTGCTTATTTCGGAGATATATTTCTTTTGATAATTTTTATTAATTAACTGCTTTAATATAAATTTAATTTTCATATCATATATATTTGTTTTTCTTATCTTAGGTCTGTAATTAATAATTTCCGGAATAACTTGCATGTTTTCTAATTTTTTTGATAGAGCATACGCTTGTAAAACCGTTCCATAATTATTATATGTAAACCATGTCATAATTCCTACTTCTTTCATTTCGTGAAATCCTTTCTTACTGATTTAGATAAATCAGCTAACTCTTTTCTGTACATGAGAATTATAATAGTCAAAACAGTAGTAGCTATTATTTCTGCAATTAAAGTTTTTAAGCAAATAACACTAATACAAATTACTAAAATTAGCAGATATGATGTAACATCTTTTTTCAAATTAATCTTTAATACCATGTACTTCTTCATAAATATAAGTCTTAATATCCAAACAATTACATATGATATACAAGTCGCAACTGCTGCGCCATGAGCTGCCATACTAGGTATTAGCAAAAAATTTAAAATAATATTCGTCATTGCCCCAATTGCTGTAGACTTAGCATACATTTTTGAGTCTTTATTTGCAGCATATATAGAACCCAGAAAACCTGCTAGAGCTCCAAATAAGATTGCTAGCAAAAGAAATGGTACATATTTCCATGCAATAAAAAATTCTTTAGCAAACAATATTCTTGATATAACCTTCAAGAAGATTAATATTAAGCATACCGTAAATATTATTATAATATTATATATTTTGTACATATTTGAAAAAAATTCCACTGAGTTCTTTTTGTTATATTCTTTTATTGCAGAAATTTGCCATGCCTGTGAATATATTGCTTGCACAAATTCAATAATTGTAGGAATTTTGTATGCAACAGAATAAATACCTGTGATATCTAAATCATAAAATAGTAATAGTATATATTTATCAGATGCATTATTAATCCACCAACTTATAGAGTTTAGCACAAAATTTTTACTATATTTTATCATTTCTTTCTTTAGTGTCGTATTTTTTTCATCATTCCCCACAACTTTATTTTTTTTCAAATTATAAATATAGATAATTATTACAATAATATCACTTACTATTAGTGAAACATAATATCCAACTACCGATAGCTTCAAGTATAATAACAATAAACAATTTAATAGTATTAAGGTAATAACTCTAATAACACTTGCCCATCCTATTATTTTAATTCTTTCTAACCCTTTTAAATAATAAGTTAGTAGCGATGAAACTGTATATACTAAATAATAAATATTAAAGATAATTAATATTTTTAATTCAATTCCTATTATCCAAGCTACAATAGATGCTATCAATAATAATATATATCCTTTAAATGCAATATTAAGAGAGTTTAATAGTATCTGTTTTCTATTGGTGTTTTCCTCTATTGTAAACCTTATTATTGCTTCTGTAATGCATAAAGTTAATATAGGCATTGCTAAATTCACTGTAGTAGTTATCATATCTATAGTGCCATATTCTTTTGATGTTAAAATACTAGTATATAAAGGTAGCATCAAAAACATTAATAATTTTGTTATAAAATTACTAATTGTAAAAATGCTTAAGTTTTTCAGAAAATACTTATATTTCACTTCTTATGTCCTCCGAGTTTCTTTATCCACTTAAAACAATTTATACCAAAAATTCGATGAAATGGTTTAGTAATATTACTAATAATTAGTTGTTTTTTTGGTACCCAGGATTTTAAAAACCAATGTATACTTTGTGTATTTTTTGTTTTATTCAATCTACCCGTAGCAGCCTCTAATGGATTAAAAAAATCTATAGGATAAATTGCTACATCATTAATCTTTTCATAATTTCCATTTAATTCAAATCCATTTTTTCTAAATACTCTGCTATTTATTATAGGGCACGGAGTCATATCCATCTTTCCGTCTTTACTTAAGAATTTTTTGTCATTATAATCATCTAGCATCTCCTTGACAATCCAATTTTTTTTTGTAGCTCCAAATCCTAGTCCCGTATTAACAGTATTTTCCGTCTCCAGTCCAAAAAAAGCTTCATTACTTAATATATCATTGTCGAATTTCTTTATAACTTCCACATCCACGTCAAAGTATATTCCTCCATTATGATAAATTATATATAACCTAGCAACATCTGTAAAAAAAGCATATTTTTTATTTAAATATGCTTCTTTGGCATAATTGTTAAAATTTATATCAAAATTTTTTTCATTCCATTCTATGATTTCATAGTCTGGAAAATATTTTTTCCATGATTTTATACATCTTTTTGCCTTTGTAGGTAGTTCATTTCCTCCAAACCAACAATAATGAATTTTTTTTTCAATCATATTTTTTCTCCTTTTTGTTAAATAAACTGATTATCACTAATGGAAGTATTGTACCAAAGAGTCCTTGTAAAAATATCTGTCCATTATAAATTACTGGTATACATGCTAATTTTACTATAATAATATAGCAAATAAATTTATCAAAATAATTATCTATTTTTTTTATTTTAGATTCGCATTTTACAGTTATAATAGTAAATAATGAAGCTATTAGTGGTGCAAATATCTTTCCAAATAAAAATATAGACTGCCCTAGCGATGGCACTATTTGGCTATTATATTCATCATTTATGTAGCTGCAAAAAACTGTTGTACTCGTTTGCATATTAACAAAAAAGGTTTTAAATAGTGGTATACTTCTTAAAAAATCCCCCATAATTATTTCTAAAATGTTTTCTACTTTTAGTTTTAATGAAACTGCCACATTGTAAACTCCTGTAAAATACACTTGCAATGTATTAGCAATGTTATAAGCAGTTTCTTTATAGTTGTAATCTGATATTTTCTCACTTATTAATCCATAGAAAAAAATCAGTCCTACTGTTATGCTTAATATAATATATATTTTTTTCTTATTTTCCGGATAAAATTCAGTTAATAATAAAAAATAAACACAGGCAAAATATAAATTTTGTGCAAGAGTATCATCACTGATTAAGCTTCCAATTAGAATAATGGCTAATGATGATATAAATTTAAACTTACTATTCTTCTTATTTTTAATGGCTAATAATATAATAAAGATTATAACTTCTTTAATAATTTTAATACACCAACTTATCATATAAAATATTAACTTAGGCATAGAATTCAAAGAAAAATTATATTTTTTTTGCCATTGTATTAGATCTGAATTTGATAACACTCCAAACTTAAAGCTATTTAGTATTTGAGGATATCTAAAGCAGAAAAGCGTACATATAATTATTAAAAAAAATATTATTAGCTTCATGTTTTTATTAACTTTAAATTTAATGTTTTCATTGTTCTCCGATTTCTCTGTACTTTCGTTCCATTTACCGGCATTGATGTTTTTATTTTTTGATAGAAAAGATAGTATAAAAAAAACAAATATAAATTCATAAATCATGAATAGAATAGCTGTATTGTAATCTAACTCTGAACTTTTCGTCGAAAAATAATCTCCAATTGCCATAAATGCAGGTGCAACGGACATCCTAATAAAATATGAAACAATGATAATAAATGAACCTATATACATCACAGAATTTTTATTTGCTAAAAGATACACCAATAGTCCAAATATTAAAAATAATGGCAACAGGCATAAATATCTACTTTCAATTGTAGAATTACAGCATAAAACCACAAAAAATGAAATTATGGAAATAAAAATCATCGCTATTAGAAATATATTTTTTATTTTTTTATCTAGCATCTTTTATTAGCTCCTTATATTTTTTTACTGACTTACTCGCAATAGTATCCCAAGTTAAATTGTTCTCTATATATTTCCTAGAATTTTTACCAAATTTTAAAAAATGTTTTGATTCTTTCTTTAGTTCATTAAGTATTGTACTAACTTCATCTGGAGTTGAACAAACAAGTCCGCACTCATTACTCTGAACAATACTTCCAAATGTAGTTCCCTCACTTACTATAACCGGCATTCCTAAGGCCATTGCTTCCATTATTCCCAATGGTTGTCCTTCAAGTCTCGAAGTTTGTATAAAAATATCATTTTTAATAATTTCTGCTATTTTTTGATTATCAAATACTGGTCCATGAGCTTTTACCACTCTTTCTAGATTCCTTTTCTTTATCATTTCTCTGATATGATTTTCTCCCTCATTTCCTGCTCCGTAAAGATTGACTTCTATTTTATTTATTATCATGTTCTTATAAGCTTTCTTACATCCATCTAATAAAATATCTAACCCTTTATGATATACAGCATACCTTCCCACGTAAACTAATTTAATGCAATTTTCTGAGAATTTTTCTTTTTTTAAGCTTGGTGTATATATACCATTTCCCATAATAAAACTATCATTTTTAAAATCAGATGACATTTTTTGCTCTATTTCAGATAAATATTGGATAGCTTTAGCCTTTTTTATAAATCTATTAAATAGCACTAAATTTCCAAATACTTTTTTTATTTTTTTTATTTTTTGGGCATCTTTAGTTAAAGAGCCGTGCGGAATTATAATATATGGAATATCTTTTTTTAATATTTTGTTATATATACTTATATATTGTGAAATATATATTCCATGAAAAACAACTAAATCGGGACTGTTAAACGGTTTTGGCAAATTATCAATATTTTTATTAATTTCATTATAGTAAAACACGTTTTTTTCTGACTTTAGTCTCTCTATTGGGGTATTATTGCAATTCAGTAAAGCTACTTTGGCAAATTTGCTTTGGTTTATAAAATGTTCCGGCACAACATTTGATATACCACTTGTTTTATTATTTGTTATTGAACATACATGTAATAAATTCATATATTAATTCCCTTCTATTATTTTAACTATTTGATTATATGTTTTTTTTCTATCAAATTTTTCTTCTGCTAATTTTCTGTTATTGTTTCCTAATTCTTTTCTTAATTTTTTATCTTTTATTAAAATTTCTATTTTATTTGCTATATCTTGTTTGTTGCTATTTTCACAATTATACCCAATATTATATTTTTCTACGAGATTCCTATATTCTAAATTTTCTTGAGTATTTATAACCGGCAATCCAGCTGCTGCATAATCTCCTACTTTGTTTATTATACTTTGTGCTGCTCCATGTGTTATTGGGTTTACAGCAATATCACATGAACATAAAGTTCCTACCATTTCTGGATATTCTAGTCTTCCTGTAAATTCACAATTAATATTCTTATCTTTTGCATAAGCTTCAAACTGGTTTTTTAAAGGACCACTTCCCATTACTAGAAAATTCAAATTATTATATTTTTCTTTTAATAATTCTAAAGCATCAATTATAGTTTTTATATTATAGCTATGTCCTAAAGTTCCTATATAGGCAATCCTAATAATATTATCATTATAATGTTTAATATTCTTCTCTTTACATTTATCAAAATATTCTAAATTTGTACCTAAAAATACAGTTAGTTTGTTTTTATATTTTTTATTAACACTTGTTGCTCTATCTCTATATGTATCAGATACTGCAATTATATCATCTGCACATTTATATATATAGTTAGCTTGTCTTTTCATTGGATAAAAGATTGCGTTACTTAATAATGGAATTTTAAACACCATTTTAAATGCTTCTGGCCATAAATCTTGTATGTCTATTACAAATCTAACACCATTTTTTTCGGCATATTGGGCTACTATTTTTCCAACTGCTAAAGAGGGAATAGCACAATATATAATATCTGGTTTCTTTCTTTTTTCTAAATACTCTTTAATATTTTTTGATAATTTTTTGTGACTATTAAATCTCTTTAGACACACATTTTTAGGATAACCTGGTTCATGGCATGCTGTTATTTTTACTCCATCCAATTTTCCTATCTTATTAAATTTTTCTTTTTTAGTATGATTAAAATCAGATGTAGTAATTTCAACATTGTTATTTTTTGACATTGCCAATAATTTTGCAATATAAACAAATCTACTATTATTACTTTCAAAGCATTCAATATCTCTTAAGTATTGTGAAACTATAACAATATCCATCTATTTTCACCTTTTTATAAATATTTCCCTTTATCAAAAATCTCTTCTGATTCTAATAATAGTGGTTCTACATCTACATCTCTTAAAAATACATATGGTTTCTCATAATGATAAAATTGATTTCTTACAACATTATCACAATTTCCTTCCTCCATTATTTTTATTGTATCCTCGATTAAGTCAAAACCTGCTTCAGCCATTACGCCTGTATATGCCATATGCCTAATATTAACTTCTGTAACTTTCATTTTGCCATCTTTATCTTCTTTCAAATCAAAAGATAAAATTCCATGGGCTTTTACATTTAATTTTTTTTCTAAATATTTAATACAGCTATCGCAGAATTCATTTATTTTGTCTTCATTTAGAAATCTTCCAAAGTGTGTATTTCCAGTAACATGTGATGGTGCAGTACTAGCCATAACATATTCTACACATTCTAATGCAGCACCTTTTACATATTCTCCATTATAATATAACATTTGGTTTGCAAGATGTCTTCCTGTAAGATATTCACTTACTGTAAACTCTGGAATTGTCGAATTTATAAACAGCCAACTTTTATAACTTGATATATCATCTAACTTCAAAGATCCCAAGCCCCCAGTGCCCTCTGTTGCTCTTATCCAACATGGAAATCCTATCTCATTTTCTACGTCTTCATAACGTGGATTTTCCTGTGTAACCTTTATTGTTTTAGGAATAAATTCTGTGCCTTTAAGTAAATCAGCCATTATTGATTTATCCCTTAATGACATTGATAACAATTTACCGCCCATAAAAACTTTACATGGATATTTCCCATTTTTCTCATAGTAATCTCCCCATTCTACGATTTCACTTTCAGGCTGAACAAAAGCGTAATCTATTTCTTTTTCGTTAACTAATTTTTCAATCCAAGGAAAATATTCATTTGATGTACACTTTGGGCATACAAAATATTTATCAAGCAATCCCTTCATAAAAAATCCTATTGCCTTTTTATTTATATCACATCCGATTAATTTATAATCCGGATGATTTTTTCTTATAATCTTTGCAATTGATCTTGGTGTTAAACCACCTATTCCTGTTATTAATATTGTTTTCATAATTTTTCTCTTTTCTTTATATATTTTCTAATATTATTTTGACTTCTCTCTTCATATCTTTTTCGTCATATCTTTGATCACAAATTAATGATAGTTCATTTGCATACGTCTTGTTTCTAAAATTATTAAAATTTGGCCAATGAATAGGGCAATATACATTATTATCAATTAATTTTTTCCTTATATAGTCTCTGTTTTTTAAAATTATTGGAACAAATAATGGGCAATCCCCATCTTTATAATTATATAACATTTTTACATTATCATTAAATACAAAATTTTTTTCAATTGTTTTTGAGTTGTCTATTCTTTTTCTTATTATATCTTCTAAATCAATTCTTTTTAATATCTCTAAAGATTCATCATCCATCTTCCTGTTTTTGTAATCAGTTATAAGTTTATTACTTTTATTAAATAAATCTAAAAACATATCTTTACAATCAATATTTTCATTATATATATACTCTCGTTTTAACTGCATTGCTAGTTTTTTACATTTTACCAATTCCTCGTTTATTGTATAATTATCAATATTTTTCTTAAAGTTACAGTTCTTATTAATTGCAATTGCTCCTGTATAAATAGGAAACCATTTTCTTAAACTAGCAATTAAATAATTAGAACTTTCACAATGGCTTTTTTTACAAAAAACTCTATGAGTTATATCTTCTATTACAGCAATATTTTTCATTTTAAATTTTTTTATATAATAATCCATATTTGAATTACTATACCCAAAATATGACATACCAAAAAATATTGAACAGTTAAATTGAATGTCTATATAAAACTTATTATTCATCAGGTCAACATTATAATATTTAATGTTGTATCCTTTATCTATAAATGGTTGTACCATAGAGTTACAGCAATAGTCCGGCATATATACTATTTTTTTATCGTCCTTGATATCTTCTAGCACATAATCTATTGCTGTTCTCCCAGACATCAAGTACTTTACATCAAGTCCTAGATTTTCAAAATATTTTAAATTATCTTTTTTAATCAAGTTTTCACTTTCTATCTTCCAAAACTCGCTACCTATTTCCTTCATTTTGGTACTCCTCTTTCAGCATCGAGTACATTATTAGGTTGTTATATTTTCCATTCTTATATATTGCTTTTCTTTGAATTCCTTCTCTTACAAAACCTATTTTTTCAAATAGTGACATTGAACATTCATTATATTCCAAAATATTAACAAAAATTCTATTCATATTTAATTCTTCAAAGATATATTTAGTTAATAATATTAATGTTTCGTAGCCATACCCTTTTCCTTGAAATTCTTCAAGCAGTTTGACATCAATGGAACTACTTCTATTTTTCCAATCAATTCTACTAATTATCGCTGTTCCGTATGAAATTTTTGGGTTTTCTTTACTTGATATCATATATCTAAAATTACTATCATTTTTTAAATTATTAAACCAAGTAAAATGCTCCATTGATGATATTGGTTTACTCCATCCAACAACATCCTTTGATACATTTTCGTCATTTATCAAAGTTTTTAGCACATTTATGTCTTCGTCTTCGATATTTCGTAGATAAATTTTATCTCCTACTAAATTCATTCTTTTCCCTCCTATAATCATCAAAGTCCTTTGTTTTTCCTGTTCCCCTTACAACTATATTCTCTTTTTTTAAAACTTTTTTTATTGTCATTAATATAATTTTAAAATCCTCTTTAAAAGAAACATTTTTTTTATATTGCAAATCAAAGCTAAATCTTTCTTCCCAACTTATTGCATTTCTCCCATTTACTTGTGCTAGCCCTGTTAGTCCTGGTCTTACATCATGCCTATGTTTTTCTTCTTCTGTATAGTATGGCAAATATTCTACTAATAATGGCCTTGGTCCTACTATTGCCATATCTCCTTTTATTATATTTATTAGTTCTGGTAGCTCGTCTAAGCTTGTACTTCTTAAGAATTTTCCAAATTTTGTTAGTCTATATTCGTCCGGTAATAGGTTTCCATCTATATCTCTTTTATCTGTCATTGTTCTAAATTTGTACAGTGTAAATATTTTTTCGTTTTTTCCTGGTCTTTTTTGTTTGAATATTATAGGACTTCCTAGGTTTATTCTTACTAATATTCCAATAATTATCATTAATGGCATTAATACTATTAATGCCATTAGACTTAATATTAAGTCTAATATTCGTTTTATGTATTTTGCGTACATTATGTTCTCCCCTTTTGGTTTTAATGACCCTATCTACTAACACTATTCAAAGCATTTTTTTATTATATCTATTACTCTTTCTTGCTCTTCTTCTGTCATCTTGGTATCTGATGGTAAACATACTCCTCTGTTAAATAAGTCCTCCGATACTGATGTTCCATCATTTTTTGCTGTTATAAAGTCATATTCTTTAAATACTGGTTGTAAATGCATTGGCTTCCATACTGGTCTTGAGTCAATATTTTCCTTTTCTAGTGTTTCCATTATATTTAGTGGCTTAACTTTTGAGTCTTTGTCAATTGTCATTACAGATAGCCAATGATTTGGCTTTGTATTTTTTGGTATTGGTTGCATTTTTATTTCTTTTACTTTTTCTAATTCATTTTTATATTTATTGTATATTTCAGTTTTCTTCTCTATTCTTTTATCCAAAACCTTTAGTTGACCTCTACCAATTCCTGCACAAATATTGCTCATTCTGTAGTTATAACCAATTTCTTTATGTTCATAGTGTCTCACTGGCTCTTTGCTTTGTGTTGCCCAAAATCTAACCTTTTTTATTCCATCTTCATTATTAGAAACTAGCATTCCGCCACCACTGGTTGTTATTATTTTATTTCCATTAAATGAAAATACCCCATATTCTCCAAAAGTTCCAGTTTGTTGACCATTATATATTGAGCCTAAACTTTCTGCTGCATCTTCAATTAAAGGCACATTATGTTTTTTACAAATTTTTATTATTTCATCCATTTTAGCTGGTGTGCCGTATAAATGTACTACAATTACAGCTTTTGGATTTGGATATTTTTCAAATGCTTTTTCCAAAGCCAATGGGTCCATATTCCATGTTTCATATTCGCTATCTATAAATACTGGTGTAGCATTTTGGTATATTATTGGGTTACATGTTGCCGAAAATGTTAATGATGAGCAAAATACAATGTCTCCTTGCTTTACATTTAATGCTTTTAATCCTAAGTGTATTGCCGCAGATCCTGCTGATAGTGCTGCCCCAGTTTTTACTCTAACATAATTTGCAATTTCTTCTTCAAATTTGTTTACATTTTCCCCTAATGGTGCTATCCAATTTGTGTCAAATGCTTCTTTTATAAATTGCTGTTCATAACCTTCATCTGACATATGTGGTGAAGCTAATAATATTTTTTTACTCATATTGGTCATCGTCCCCTCTTTTGTAATTTATAATAACTATATATGTTATACAGCTACATTTATATTTTCTTTCTTTTTTTTGTTAACTTCTTCTGGTTCTTTGTATGTTGGCACTACTTGTTTCATTGTGCTTTTTATTTTGCCTATACTTATACTTTCATCTTGTATTATTTCTTTCAATTTTTCTAATTTTATTAACAATTGTTCATAAGTTATGCTTGATGGTTGTCCAATAAATATTTTATCGTGTGATGTTTTTGTAAGTCCTTCCTCTGACATTAATAATTCTTCATATAATTTCTCTCCTGGCCTCAACCCTGTAATTTTTATTTCTATATCCACATTTGGCTCTAGTCCAGATAATTTTATTAAACTAACTGCCAAATCATAAATTTTTACTGGTTCTCCCATATCCAATACGAAAACTTCTCCGCCTTTTGCATAACTCATTGCCTGTAGCACTAGGCTTACAGCTTCTGGTATTGTCATAAAAAATCTTGTTATATCCCTGTGCGTTACTGTTACAGGGCCACCGTTCGCTATTTGTTTCTTAAATAACGGTAATACTGAGCCATTACTTCCCAACACGTTTCCAAATCTAACTGCTGCAAATTCTGTTTTGCTTTTTTTATTAAATGCTTGTATTATCATTTCGCACATTCTTTTTGTAGCACCCATTATATTTGTTGGATTTACAGCTTTGTCTGTTGAAATTAATACAAATCTTTTTACATTGTATTTGTCTGCACAATTTGCCATATTATATGTACCAAAAACATTGTTTTTTATTGCCTCTAATGGACTTACTTCCATCAATGGAACATGCTTGTGTGCAGCCGCATGAAATACTAAATATGGGTTATATTGTTTAAAAACTTGCTCAAGTTTTTGCTTATCCCTTACACTTCCTACTATTGCATCAATTTCAAATTTCTCATCATAATGATTTTGCTTTAATTCCATTTCTATATTGTATAAATTATTTTCGTATATATCAAAAATTATTAATTTGCTTGGATTAAATTTGGCTATTTGCCTGCATAATTCTGAACCTATTGAGCCTCCACCACCTGTTACTAGTATAGTTTGTCCTTTTATCAATTCTTCTATATTGTCATTTGATAATGTTATGGGTTCTCTGCCTAATAGGTCTTCTATTTCTATATCTCTTAAATTCTGTAGTAAGTTTTTATTTTTTATTATATCAGACACACTTGGTAATACTCTAATTTTTACTCCTGTTTCTTGACATATATTTAATATTTCTTTTTTGTTTTTGCTATCAATATTGCTTATTGAAAAAAAGATTATATCTATATTATTTTGTCTGCATATATTTGCTATGTCATATCTATTTCCTAATATTTTTATTCCTGAAATTGCATAATTCATTTTGTTTGGATTATCATCTATTAGTCCTACTATATTATAGTGACATCTCATAGTGTTCTTTATAGTTTTTATCATTTCACTTGATGCTTCTCCAGCTCCTATAATAAGTATATTTTTTCTTTCTACTTGTTCATTTTTTACTGGATGTAATTCATTTAATGTAAATCTTATAATAACTCTATATGAAACTACCATTACAGCTGTTAATATTGTTGCAAGCACTATTTCTCTGTAGCCTATTAATGGGGCTTTAAACAAAAATTTTACTAACACTAATATTGCTCCAGAAAGTATAGACATACTAATATATTTTATATAATCAAATCCGTTTTCGAATCTAGTTATATTTCTGTATACATCTAGTAGATTAAAAGTAATTAGATACACAAATAAAGAAATTACTACTGTATTGTAAAACATATTTAAGTATTGCAAATTTGTCGTTTGGTTTCCTTTTATTAAGCAACTACTAATAATGTATGAAGAATTAATTATCATTATATCTATTATGTATAAAACCATTGCTCTATACTTTTTTAATAATTTCATTGTTTCCCCCCTATTTGTCTTGCTCTTTTTACCTATACCCCGTTTTTTGTATTATCTTCTCGCTTATTTCTTTTAATTTATTTGTTACTTTATATTCTTTTTCTGAAAATAGTTCTTCATGTAATTTTACAACATTTTCTTCTAATGTTATTGGTGGTCCATACCATACTCCATTTAATGTTATTCCCTGTGTTTTATATGGCCAGCCTTTACTTTCTACTATTTTATATGAAGCTACAGTTGGTATTAAAGAAAGTATTTCTTTTGTCTCTATATTTGTATATATAAGTGGTAATAATTTATCTGCTAATGTATTTAGTTCTAATATACTCATTGTTTTTGCTTTTTCAAATGCTGCTGTAAGGACTTTTCTCATTCTTTCTGTTCTTGCATAATCATTGTCTATTTTTCTTATTCTTGCAAATGCTAATGCTTGTGCTCCTGTTAGTTCATATGTTCCACCTTCTACTATTCCAGGAATTTGTGTTGCCTCTGCATCTGTTACTGTTAATTTTATACCACCAATTTCGTCTATTATTTCTTGCGTTGATGTAAAGTTTACGGTAGCAAACTCTGTTATATTCAAATCTAAATTTGTATTTAATGTACTCATTGACAAAGCTGGACCTCCGTAGGCATATGCATGGTTTACTTTGTCTAATCCATGGTTTGGTATGTCTAAATATGTATCTCTATATACAGATACTAGTTTTATTTCCTTATTTTTTTGATTTATACTTGCTATTATTATACAGTCTGATCTACTTCCTTCATATGTTCCTGCTGTATCTATTCCAAATAGCGCTATATTCCTATATTCTACTAAGTTTTTTTCTATTCCTTCTGTTACTTCTATTTCGTGTGGTTGTATTGGCACATAATTTAATTTTTTTATTTTGTTTACTATATATACTCCCGCTCCTACGGCTACTAGGGCTAATATTAATATTATAATAAGTAATACTTTTAATAATTTTTTCATGTTTCCTCTTCTTTCGATTGTTTTTTCTTCAATTATTACTATATATCAAGGGTCGAATAAAGTCAATAATAATCGAGCAAAAAATTTTACCAATTGTTACTAGTTTAATCTCTTCTTCCGTAAGGCTAAGTAAAGCTTTCTTATATTTGCGTGCTTTCTATTGTTTTAAGTATTTTTTCTATTAGAATATATATAAACGTCATTATTTCAAAATATTTCTTTAAGACTTCACTTGGATTATCTTTTGTTGAAAAAACTTCAAACATGCTTTCCGTATCAAATAGCACATACATTTTGTTTTGTTTAATAATTATATGAAAATCAATTTTATATTTATTATAAATATCTAATAAACCTTCCTGTATATCAGATGTTAACAGTTGCATAGCAATTATGTTATTATCTGTATATACATTGAATATTTTTTCAAATCCATATGAATCCATTTCTAACTTTTGTGTTTTTTTAATTGATGATGAATAATCTCTAGTAATATTCAAATTAGAATTAATTGATTTTTCAAGTTCTATTTTTCCAAAAAGTCCTCCAAATATAGTCATAACTTTTTTCTCTTCATTTCCGTCTTTGTCCTTCTCCACTGTAATTCTTTGTACCAACAAGTCTGCCATTTTTATATTTTGATTATTTATTTTTCCCTCAAAATAATCATCTGATACATAACTATTATAGTAGCCTCCATAATTCGCCTCATCAAAAATATCACTTGGCATTTCTTTCAATGGAATATAATCTAATTCATCAATGAAATTTTGCAACATTTTTTCTATTATTTTTTCTTTATATTCTTGATTAGATTTTATAATCTCTTTTGAAATTTTTGACTCTGTATTTATTAATTTGGTTATTATTATTACAAATAAAATAAACATTGGTATTATTAAACGTATTAGTTTTGTATTATAACATATTAAATAAAATAAACTCAAAATAATTGTTATCATTACAATTGTTGTGATTATTGTTATTTTTTTCTTTCTCTTTTTCAAATTTTCCCAATTATCTATCATTTCATTTTTGTTTATATCTATGCTTGAAAAGAAATCATCAAAATTTTTATATTTCATTACATATTTTCTCCATCTATTTTAATATTTTCTTTTTTATATTCTTCTATCTGGAAAAATTCTTTTTCTTTAAATCCAAATATACCTGCAACTATATTGCTAGGAACAGTTTGAATTGCTGAGTTATATCTTTGTACATCTGTATTATATATTCTTCTAGCTGCTTGTAATTGACTTTCCATTTTTACCAGATTATTTTGTAAACTTATAAATTGTTCGCTTGCTTTTAATTCTGGATAATTTTCTGCTATTGCAATTACTTTATTTAAGCTCTTGTTTAATTCTCCTGCTTTTTTCAAATTTTGATTTTTTGCATATTCTGTTCTTTGTTTTGTAATACTTTCTAGAAGCTGTTTTTCGTGTTTTGCATATCCTTTTACACATTCTACTAAATTTGGTATTAAATCGAATCTTTGGTTTAAATAAATATCTATTCCAGATTCAGAACTTTTTACTTTGTTTTGTAATTTAATAATTTTATTATATTCTTTTATAATTAAAATAATTAAAATTGCAATTACAACAAGTGTCATCAATATTATTGTATCCATATTTATTCCCCCTTATTTTTCAATTATGGCCTTATTAATTAGTCCATTTTCATCATATTCATAAATAATTTCATAAGTTGTTCCTTTAGAAAACTTCTTTTTCATCTTTCTAAGTTCACTGGCATCATTTGTTTCTGTATCTGCAAAGTTTACCGTTATAATATGCTCAGGATTTTCTTCATTTGATTTAATAACTGTATCCAAAAAATTATTCATGAAAAATCCATCAGTACTACCATAATATAATGTTTTAAATTTACTGTTAAAAGAATCTACGTTATATTCTTTTTCTGTTTCTTGAAATTTTCCAAATATCATACCAAATATATCTGAAAAAGAATATTGTTCAAATAATTCTACTATAGAGTTTGGTACTATTTGATTGGATACTTTCTCAAATTTATTTAATACTTTGTTAATGGTTATTGCACCTATTCCAAGGATAACAAATATTAATATAATTACTATTATAATTATTTTCGTTGGTCTTCCATTATTATTAACTTTAGATTCTTTCTCAGCTGGCTCTGTATTTTCGTCTAGCAAGTCGTTAGCTGTTACATTAAATATTGTTGCCATTTTAGTTAATTTGTCTGCATCCGGAGTTGTTTGTCCTAATTCCCATTTTGAAACTGTTTGTCTTGTCACATCAAGTTTCTCTGCTAATTCCTCTTGTGACCATGCATTTCTCTTTCTTAATTTAATTATTTTTTCTTCAAGTTTCATTTCTATAAATCCCCCTATTTTTTATTTATATTGTGTTTATTCTCTTGTGACTAATTCAATTATACTATTTGTCAATTCTTATTTCAAGCAACTAATGTTGGAATTTTGTCACTTTTAGTTAACATTTGTCTATTCTATGCTTTTTTTGTCTCCCTTGTAAATTTCAAAAAAAATACACTTGCTATCAAGTGTATTGTGGTGCACCAGGAGGAATTCGAATCCCCGACCTCTCGGTTCGTAGCCGAGTGCTCTATCCAGCTAAGCTACTGGTGCATAAATTTTAACCTTAATTAGTATAGCATATATATCTTAAAAAAACAATACTGGTATTGATTATTATTTTAATTTGTGAAATAATATATTTTATTAAGGAGGGAACTTTATGCGAAAGTTTTTTAAATGTTTTTTGCTTGGGCTCATTTTTCTTTTTGCTATTAGTTTAAATAAATGTGTAAAAGCAAATTCTATCAATTCTATTTCTATGGACATTTACATAGATAAAAATGGTGACGCTAATATAACTGAGACTTGGAATTGTTATTCTGATAGTGGCACAGAGGTATATCATCCTTATTATAACTTAGGTAATTCACAAATTATAAACCTATCTGTAAAAGAAGGCTCAGACTATTACTCTACCATTTCTAATTGGGATACTAGTGCAGATTTTTCAGATAAAGCTTATAAATGTGGTATTAATTATATTGATAATGGAGTTGAATTATGTTGGGGAATTAGTGATTATGGTTCTCATACTTATACAGTCAATTATACTATTACAAATTTTGTCTCTACTTTGTCTGATGCTCAAATGGTTTATTGGACTTTAATTCCTCACGACTTTTCTAACAGGATTGATAAAACTTATATTAAAATTTATGCTGATTTTGATATTCCTGATACTGTTGAAGTTTGGGGATATGGTAATTATGGTGGCACTGCTTATGTATATGATGGCTATATAGAAATGCAGTCAGATGGTCCATTAGAAAAATATGAGTATATGACAATATTAGTTAAATTTCCATTAGGATCTTTCGATTCTACCAATATTATAGATAATGATTTTGAATATTATTACGATATGTCAAAAGAAGGTAGTACTGCTTACGATAGCTCTTCTAACAATTACTCAACTAACTTTTTTAAAGATGTATTTTTACCAATATTCTTGATATGCTTTTTTGTTATTATTTTTATTATAATTGGACTTCTTATTTATGGTGAAACTACTAGATATAATTTTAAACTGTCTAAAGAAGAAAAAAAAGAGGCACCATATTATAGAGATATCCCATGTGACGAAGATATATTCAGAGCCTATTATGTCGCTAATAGATTTAAACTTTTTAGAAATCGAACCGATATATTAGGTGCGTTTATCTTAAGATGGATAAAAAGTGGTTTAGTTAAGATGGAAAAGCGAATTGTTGGCACAATTATAAAAAAAGAAGATTATGTTATAATTTTTAATACTTCAGGACACACATTTTCTAATAAGCACGAAAAAAAAATATTTAATATAATGTATAAAGCCAGCAAAGATGGTATTTTAGAAAGGAAGGAATTTAAAAATTGGTGTAGCAACAACTATTCAACAATTTTTAATGTTTTTGACGATATTACATCAGATGAAGAGAAAAGATGTATTAATGAAAGGCTTATATCTATAGATACTGTTAAATCATTTAATCTTCTTTCACGTAAAGAATATAATGCAAGTGATAAGTTAAAAGAGCAAGCTATTCAACTTGCCGGCTTTAAAAGATATTTGAATGACTATACTCTTATATCTGACAGGGAAGCCATAGAAGTTCATTTATTTGAAGAATATCTAATATATGCACAAATGCTTGGTATTGCACAAAAAGTAGCTAAACAATTTAAGGATTTATATCCTGAAATTATAGAACAATCTAGTTTTAACTCTTACAATGACTTTTTGTTTATATATTCATATGTAAACTCTGGAATAACTGCTGCAAATACCGCAAGAATCAGAGCAGAAAGCTATTCTAGTGGTGGAGGAGGATTTTCTTCTGGCGGTGGAGGCGGCGGTTCCTTCGGTGGCGGAGGAGGCGGCGGTGGATTCCGTTAAACCTTATATTTTTTTAAAAGCATTTAAGCTGACAACTTAAATGCTTTTTTTATCGTATTTATTTAAGTAATATACCTAAAATATCTCTACATAAACTCTATATAATTCAAAATATTTTCTTAATAATAATATATTTCTATTAAAATTTATCTTTTTTTTGCTAAAGTATTGCCAAAAGTGTTTTTCTGTGCTATATTATATTAGTAGTTTGAATTTCGAGGTGTAGCGCAGTTGGTAGCGCGCGTGGTTTGGGACCATGAGGTCGCAGGTTCGATCCCTGTCACCTCGACCATCTAAAAAGGCTTTTGCAGGAAACTGCAGAAGAACGAAAATCATATCAAAAGTATATAAAATACGTTATTTCAAGAAATTGAGATAGCGTATTTTTCTTTTTTCAGTCTTCTAAAAACCTTCTACATCATCAAATTTTGTTCTAGAAAAATTTTCTAGAACAGAAATCTAATTTTAAATTTAAAAAATAAAAATCAATCGAAGAACAAAATCCAGTCAAATCAAGTGTTTTAAGATTATTTTCTAGAACTTTTCTAGAACAATTTAGATTAAATCTATGTGGAAGGAGGTCTAAAATGTATGAATTCACCCCATTTAAGAAAACAAATAAACTTTCATTTGAAAGTTTTATGAAGTTTCCAAGAGAATTATTAACAAATAAAGAATATAAAAATCTATCACCAAATGCTATGTTACTTTATTTTATTTTAACCGATAGGTTAGATTTATCATTTAAACAAATAACAGAAAACAGAAAAATACAATTCTATGATGCTAAAGGCGATATGTATGTAATTTTTAAAAGAGAAGAAATACAAGAAAAATTACATATAAAACGTTCTGCATTAGATAGTGCAATTTTACAATTAAAAGAATGTAATCTTATAAAAGAAAAAAAGCAAGGTAAAAATCTGCCAAATATTATTTATTTAGGCAAAACCATTGGTATGATAGAATATTTAAAAACTAATGTTATTGGGAGTGTCGAAAATCAACAGTCAGGAGAGTATGAAATAAGCAGTCCTGAAGGTAGAAAATCAGCAGTCCATAATAGCAATAATAATAAATATATAAATAATAATTATAAAAGCACACAAAGTAAAAATCAGAATTATCGAGGAAGAACTTATCCTCCTGGATTTTTAGAAAAACTTTATGCAAGTTGTTAAGAATTAAATAAATTTGAATCACCAAGTATAATTAAAATAAATGTTAAAGGAGAAATGTGAAAATGGAAAATGTTAAAGAAAGATTTATTGATGAAAGAACTGGAATTGAATATATACAATGTGGCGACTATTATTTGCCTAATTTAGTAATGCCTAAAGAAAATACAAACTATCAAATTGGAAAATATGGCAGAATGAAATTAAATTATTTAAAAAATCATAAAAAAGCTGAATACTTAAATTTGCTTATCGATTGCAAATTAAATAGGTATTTACACCAAATAGATATTGTATGTAATGACAAAATTAATACAATTATATCTAAACTAGCAAAACAAGAAAATATTACAGAGGAATTAAAATCAACTAATCAAATGGAATGGGTACAAGCTATGAATAATATTAAAAACAGAGCAGAAGAAATTGTAACAAGAGAATTAATTTATGTATAGGAGGAAGCAATTATGGACGAAGTAAGATTATATGAAATGTATTTAACTGAAGCTATTGAAGAAAGAAAAAATTACTTACTAAAAAGAAATGATGAGTACAAAAAATTAAGAAAAAATTTAGATGCTATTTTTAATGAATATCCAAATTTACAATATATTTTAGAAGAAGATCAACATTTAATATTAAATGAAACTGAATGTAAAATGTTACAAAAATTAATTACAATTCATATGGATATAAGAGATTATGAAGAAAAAGAAATCTTCCTTTTAGGTGGTAAAGAAATGTTTTTATACTTAAAAGATGTTGGATTAATTAAAGAAAAATAACTTAAATTCAGAAGAAATTTTAATAAGATTTCTTCTTTTTTTAGCTCAAATGATTGAATAATTACTACAAATTTTACTTATGAAATATTAAAAGCAAGCGACGCATTTATACTCCCATATAAATGTCGCTTGCAATTTTTATGCAAAAATTGTTTATGGGGAATTTATTCCCCAATCTCCTATTTTAATTTTAGAAAATTTATAAAAGCAGTCAATAAAAAAGACTGCTTTTTTTGGAGGTGAAATGTTTATGAGAAAAAGAACAATAAAAAAACAAATTTGGATCAATCAAGATGAAGAAAATATATTAAAGCTTAAATCTAAAAAATCGGGTTTAAATGAATCCGAATTTTTAAGGAGCTGTATTAAAGGTTATAAAATAAAAGAACAACCAACTAAAGAAATTAGAGAATTTATAAAACAAATTTCTGGAATAGCAAATAATATAAATCAAATAGCAATAGCAGTAAATACAGTTGGACATATCAGAGATGAAGATTTAGAATATATAAAAAATACTATGCCTAAATTTATATTAGATTTTCAAAAAAAGGTATATGCGAGAGGTGGTGATTCTATTGGCAGTAATAAAAATTAAAAATATAAAAAGTAACTTACAAGCAGTAATTAATTATGGAAAAAATGGAGATAAAACAGAAAATGGTATTTTAGTTTCAAGTGTAAATTGCTCAGTTGAAACAGCCTATGAAGAAATGGCACTTACTAAAAAGTTCTTTCATAAAGAAGATAAAACTTTAGGCTATCATATAATTCAATCATTTAAAGGAAATGAAGCATCTCCAAAACATGCAAATCAAATAGGAAAAGAACTAGCTGAAGAATTATGGGGAGATAAATATCAAGTTGTAATCTGTACTCATATTAATAAAGATAATGTCCACAATCATATAATTCTAAATTCTGTATCATTTATAGACGGCTATAAATATCATAATTCTAAAGCCCAAATTGCATTTTTAAAAGAAACTTCTGATAGATTATGTTTAGATTATGGTCTATCAATTGTAGATACACCAAAAGCAAATAAGGAAAAAGAATTTAGGCAAAAAAATATTGATTATTTTAGCCGTACAGACGAAAAAATGCAAAAGATAATAACTGATATAGATAATGCAATAAAATCTGCTAAAAAGTATTCTGAATTTAAATTGATTTTAAAATCCAAAGGTTATGAAAAGATAAAAGATGGTGGTAAATATTTAAGTTTAAAAACTCCATACTATTCAAGAAATGTAAGAATCAATCGAGCATTTGGAGAATCATATTCAGTAGAAGGTATTAAGGAAAGAATTTATGGCTATCTAAAAGAAAACTTGGCACCTGTTGCAAACTATAAGAAGAACTATTATAAAAGAATATATACTGGTCCACAGATAAATAAATTTTTACTTAAAACAAGTTCTTTTTACAGATTATATATTCATTATTTATATGCTTTTGGGAAATTACCTGCTAAAAACGAGTATAAAGAATTATCTCCTGATTATTATAAACAAAAGCGAAAAAATAATATGATTTTTGAAGAATTAAATTTTCTTGCAAGACATTCTTTTAATTCAGTATCTGATGTAACAAAATATAAAGAAAATCTAGAAAATAAACTTCCTGAATTAAAAGGACAACGAGAAATTTTATGGAAAAAGCATAAATCTGCTGATATAAATAAAAAGGATGAAATTTTAAAAGAAATAAATACCCTTACTGAAAAAATTGATAAAATACAGGCTCATAAAAAGGCTTGTGATAGGATTATTGCAAGATATAAGAATATTAAAAAAGAACAGATAAAGCAAATCGAAAATACAGATAAAATAAAAGCAGCCCCAAATCTTTCTTTCAATTGATTTGGGACTGCCAAAAGACTTATATGGTCTTTTTAAGATAGGTATTACCCATCTTACTGCTAAGCTGATTATGCCTGCCAAATGGTCTCTGTGGGAGCTCCGTAACCAGCACTAACGGAAACTTTCGTCTCCGAAATATACATGCTAGTCTTGCAGGGATAGCCAGTCATGTCGTTGACGCCGATGAGGTTTCCAGCATTTGCCAGCACACGGCAGGGATGGTAGTCGACGCTGAGACTGCAACGACCATACTCGGACATTTCGTCCTGAATTCCCTTTGCTAGTGCCTCCTTAAATGTCTTTATCTCTGCAGGAGTGTACTTCTTTGCAGCTCCTGCCATCAGGAAAGCAAAAAGTGCGGGTAAAGCCTCACCATTGTCGAACTTGGGCGACACGATGGCATTTGCCCACCAGTCGATAGCCGCTTTGATGTAGGCAGGATACTCGGTATCCGTCTCCACAGCCTTTGTATCGACTCTCTTGGGCGGGACAGTGCCAAAGCACTTCTTCCAGTGCATACGGAATTCCGTAGCGAATTCTTCATCTGCGATTGCATCGACCAGCTGAGGAATCCACTGGATTTCGTCCTTTACAAAATTCCGCCTCTGTGCGAGTTCTTCAGGAAAATCCCCTCCAAATCCGTTGCGACCAGTTTCAATGTCATTCTGAACACAAGCAGTAAGTATTATCATTCCAAAAGGAACGAGCTTGTCGTTGGTGTTCTTGGACATGTAGTCGGTCAGGATGTAGAAGTCACGGGACATGCCAGGGCAAAGCTCCCTTGCATCTGCCAGTTTCTCTCTGATGTTAGTCATAGTTGTTTTTTTCATTGTAGTCTTCTCCTTTTCATTTCTTACAGAACTTAGCTAATACATATTTAGCTATACTATAATTATACCACATTTACATAAAATTGTCAAAAACGTACCTTCTTAATCTTCTTTACATAAACAATATATTTATAAGGCGTTTTCTCCATATTTTTTACAATATAGCAAATATATAACATTGATATTTCTTCGCCTTTTTGTATTAGCAATTTATCTGTTTCTTGTATATGTCGTTTCACTTTATAATCCACATACCATTTTTAGTCGCTCCAGTTCTTTCTATTATACCGTTATCCTTTAATTGTTTTATATTATAAGAAATTCCATCTCTAGTTAATCCAAGAGCAGTTGCCATTTGAGTTTGTGTTATAGAGGGATTGTCCTTAATTAATTTTAAAATTTTTTCTTGTGTAGTTTCTTGTGTAGTTTCTTGTGTAGTTTCTTGTGTAGCATTATTTGCAGTTTCATCAATTGTTGCATCTATCATTTCAAGCATAAATTCAATAAATTTAGTTGAATTTCCTGCTTTATTACAATTGTCTATAACCTTATAATATTCTTCTTGATTTTTCTTTATCATACTTTCAATAGGTAAATAAGTAAAAGCTTTTTCCCAATGTGCTAATATTGCAGTTTGCCAAAGTCTTGCAGTTCTTCCATTTCCATCTCCAAATGGATGAATAAATACAAATTCATAATGAAATACTGAAGATATTATAAGTGGATTTGTAGTATCTTTTACTTCATTCATCCAGTTAAATAAATTATCCATTAAAGTTGGAACTAATTTATGTGGTGGAGCCATAAATATCTCAACATCTCCATCATAAACAGCTTCGCCATGATTCCTAAACTTTCCAGCATCTTCTTCAATTAAATAAGTCATTATTCCATGAATTTTCTTTAAATCGTCAACAGAATAAGGATTGACTTTATCAATTTGCTCATAAGCTTTATAAGCATTTTTTACTTCTTGAATATCTTTTTGTTCTCCAATAACCATCTTACCATTTATTACATCTTCCACTTGAAATAAGGATAATTGATTATTTTCAATTGCAAGTGAAGAATGGATAGATCTAATCCTTGTTTTTCTTCTTAATTCAGGATATCTGTTTAAGCTTTCAAAGTAATTTGCTTCACCTATTTTTTTCATTATGTTTGATACATAATTAAGCATTTTATCAGTTATAGTATATGGTGGATAATTCTCCATATTTAAAACCTACCTTTCATTTTTATTGTTTCTCAAGCCACTCCGTATATTCTTTTTGAGTCATCTTTCCTTTTTCTATCTTTTCTTTTAATTCTGCATTTTTCTGTTTAAATTCATTAAAATCATTTTCGTATTGCTCATTATTAGGATTTCTCCTTGTTCTTAATAAAAGTTTTTGATAAACATTTCTATATATTCTTAAATCATCATTTTCTTGCATTAATTTTTGTTTTGTTCTAAATGGTCCTACTTCTTTACAAGTTTTATTATTTTCATATATATTGCTACAATATAATTCATCTACTCTATTATCTGGAACAAAGAATTTTCCACAGTTTTTACATTTCTTTATTGCTGTACTTTCTATTTCTGTCATTTCATATAATTCTATAATAAATGTTTGAATTATGTCATTGGCTTCAAATGCATATGTATTAAAATAGTCTTTAAACCAAGCTTTAGCAGTTTCTTGTGCCTCTTCTTCTTTTAATTTAATATGCTGTGTAAAATCGCCAAAATTATTTAATGTAAGTTTTAAATTTGTTTCATCATATATTTTTTGAGTCTCAGATTCTTTTTTACTACTTCTTAATATATGTAATCTTTGTTTTGGTGTTAAATCATTTAATTCTTCTAGTTCATTTAAATTGTATATATATGTAATATCATTTATAAACGCTTTTCTATATTCCTCTAGTTTGTCCTTTAATTTACTTAAAACATCATCAACTAGTTCATTATATTCTTGTACAGAACAATACTCATATATCTTAATTCCTAACAAATGTGCAATTGTAGTGATATTATATTTATCAACAAATTCTCTTGCCATGGAAATATTATTAAAATCTGTATTTATAAAGTCACAAATCTGACTACCTAATTTGTACGTTTGCATTCTATGCCCTAATTCATATTCCTTATGTTTTTGATTATATCTTAAATACTCATATGCCATCATTTTATGTTTGTTAAATTTATCTATAAAAAATTGATTTTTTAGACTTAATTCATGATTTAACATATTTCTTCTCCAATCTTATGTTATTTTTTGTAATTATTTTATTACAAACTATTGGCATTAGCAAGTACTTATGATATTATTTCGTTAGTTCTTCGAATTGTTAGTGTAAAAACTAACATAGATTGAGATAAGAACCTTGAAAATTGAATATTTCCGTTGTTAGATAATAGCAGAAATGCTCTCCTACATAGTCTCAGCTTGAGTGGTTTAAAAGTACCATCGCACGCAAAGAGTGTAGCCAGTCTTGATAGGGTGGTGGTGAAATTCCAGAGAATCGATATAAGTCGACGACTAACAAAAGCCCAGTAATTTAGGGTAAGAGAAAAATATAAATTAAAAAATACAAACGAAAGGAGACAAAATTATGGTACAAATAAGTGGAATAAAAATGTTTTCTGCAGAAGATATTTGCCGTAATTTGCACATTGCAAAAGAAACAGCTTATGCTATAATGAAAGCAAAAGAAGCTGGTGCAAGATATATTGGAAGAAAACTATTAATAAGTGAAGATAACTTAAGAAGATATTTAAACAATGAAAAAAACTAAAAAAGAAGATTTAAATTAGCCCTTTAAATCCTCTAAAAAACTTTGCTTAGGCAATAAGCTTAAGACTTTATATTCATTTGCAAGAATACCTTGCTAAATCTATTATAATCTAAAAAACTTGATTTGACAAGGTGTTCTTCGAAATTTTACAAAAAAGGAGTGTAGGTTAATCAATCATTTGTCACAAATTATTTAAAATAAATACTTTGAGCACCTATATTACAAATAACGATCCTTCTTGACTTTTATATTTTTTTATGAATTCCCTGGGAGTCAACCATCCTAGTGGTATCATAGGAAAATTATTATATTCTTTTCTCCATTTTTTTCCTTGATTTCTTAAATCTTCTAAATTATAAAATACTCTTTTATAGTAAAAT
>OIYV01000355.1_pt1 | contig 28693 bp, 20 predicted proteins | sample 1588251 | NCBI WGS metagenome assembly OIYV01 (sample SAMN03283282) | human gut metagenome | biome: human-associated habitat; material: feces | host: Homo sapiens | place: Peru | collected 2012
ATTAGTAATAATAATAGTATTACTGGAAGGGCTTTTTTTATTTTATTTTGTAATTGTCCCCCCTCCGAACATTTGTTTGTTTGGGTGATATTTTGTTTCACCATATTTTCTACTTCCTTCCTATTTTCCTATAGTTTAATTTTAAAACAAAAAAAGTACTTTTTCAAGTACTAATTTGTTGTTTTGTTTTTTAATTCTTTTATATATTCAATTCTAAGTTTTACTTGATTAACTATTTTATCTATTCTTTCTTTTGATAGTAATTTATTTGATGAAAGAATAGTTTTTACTTCGTTTGGAAAATCTTCTAATTTTGATGTATCAAGCCAATCTAATTTTTTAATTAAGTTAAGTTGTGTTTTTTCGTAATCTTCAAATGGTTTTGTTAGAAAAAATTCTCCAACATATATATCGTTTTCATCATACCATAATGAACATCCATTATCAAAAATTGGGGCAATCTTTATAAATTTTAATGTATTTACATCTCTAATAGCTCCAAAGTTATTGAAGTGTCTATCTTTATTTGCAATTATGTAATCGCATACTATCATTTTATTTGTTAAAGTTTCGGCGTCTTTAATGCCTAAATTATTAAGACATCTTATATAATGTGTGTATTTATCTTCATCATCTAAAACATTATAATATTCATTTATTTTCCATGCTGGAACTAGTTCTGTATCTTTTGTAATAAAGTTTTTACATTTTGATATTGCTTTATTGTTATCAAAGATAACATCGTATTCTACGTATTCGTCTTTATTTAATATTCTTTTATAAAGTTTTGTTGCAATAAGTTCGTTAAATGGTTCTTGATTATAGATTTTACTTCCGGCTTTTAATAGGTATCTTTCGCCATTTATAATTTTCCATCTTTTTTCATAGTTACCATTACTTGTCATATCTGGGGTATTTAAGTTTAAATTTAATGTTGTCTTACCACCATTAAATAAAATTTTTCCAATATCTTCTGAAAAGTCATTATCAAAGAAATTAATGTTTTCCCAAGAGATATTTTCATCAATATTTTTTACCCAATATTGGTCTGATAATGATAAGCAATATGCTTTTGTATCTAATAAGTCAAAGTTATCTTTGTCATAGATATTACTATTATGTAATACATTTTTTAATCCTTTTCTTGATGCTGGGATTTGTCTATTTTTCCACCATTTATTAAATTCTGTTTTTTCTATTTGATTATTTTTTATTAAACCAAAAGGTGCATATTTTTCAGTTTCGGGATAGTTTCGTTCAAAGTTTATTATAAAGTGTTCTTCTTCGTTATAAGAAAAATCAAATATTTTTTTATTTTTGTTCATTAGTGTAAACTTTTTCACGTTTTCACCTCTTTAATATGTTATTTTTTTGATTAATACTGAATACCCCATATAACCATTTCTTTAGCTGGTTTGTTACAGCAAACACATGTATCTGATATGTGTTCTTGTTCTTCTTCAAATGGTATGCATCTAGATTTAATCCCATTTGTTTCTTTTATTTTGTTTTCGCATTCTTCGCTACCACACCACATTGCTTTTATAAAGCCTGGTTTTGTTTCTATTATGTTTTTCATTTCTTCTAAAGTAGTAGCGGTATATGTTAAAGCATCTCTTCTTTCTTTTGCTTTGTTATATAAGTTTATTTGAATATCTTCTAGTAAGTTGGTTATAAAATCTAGTATGTTAGTGTTTATATCTGTTTTTATTTTTTCTAAAGTATCACGTCTTACTATGGTTATCATGTTTTCTTTTAGGTCTCTTTCTCCTATTTCTATTCTTATTGGAATGCCATTTGTTTCTGCTTCTGCAAATTTGAATCCTGGTGATTTTTCGCTTCTATCTACGTATGTAGTTATATTGTTTTGTGATAGTTCACTTTCTATATTGTTTGTTAAGGCTTCGACTTGATTTGAAGCGCCAATTGGAATAATTACTACTTTTATTGGGGCAATTTTAGGTGGTAATACTAATCCTAAATCATCGGAGTGAACCATGATAACTCCTCCAATCATTCTAGTTGATGAGCCCCATGATGTTTGATAAGCGTGTTCTAATTTGTTTTCTCTATTTAAGAATTTTATATCATAGGCTTTACTAAATCTTTGTCCAAAGTAATGTGATGTAGCAGATTGTAAGCATACTCCATTATACATAAGTGACTCTATGGTATATGTGTACTCTGCTCCTGCAAATTTTTCTTTGTCTGTTTTCTTTCCTTCTATGCAAGGAATGGCTAAATAGTTTTGAAATAAGTCATAATATACATCTAGTATTTGTTTTGCTTCAAATTCTGCTTCTTCTTTGGTTTCATGGACAGTGTGTCCTTCTTGCCATAAGAACTCTCTACTTCTTAGAAATGGTCTTGTTTCTTTTTCCCATCTTAAGACATTACACCACTGATTATATAATACTGGTAAATCACGATATGACTTTACAATTGTTGAATAATAATCACTAAATAGTGTTTCTGAAGTTGGACGAATGCATAATCTTTCGTCTAATTTTTTTTCACCTCCGATAGTAACCCATGCTACTTCTGGGGCAAAGCCTTCGATTAAATCGCTTTCTTTTTTCATTAAGTTTTCTGGTATTAAAAGTGGCATATAAAGATTTCTGTGACCTAATTCTTTAAATTTTTTATCTAAAATATTTTTTATGTTTTCCCATATTGCATAACCATTTGGTTCTATTACAATACAACCTTTTACATTTGAATAACTTGCTAAGTGTGCTGTAAGACATATATCAGTATACCATTTAGCAAAATCTACATCTCTACTTGTTATAGCTTTGTTTGCCATGTTATCACTTCCCTAATAAGATTTTATCATATATTGGGATTTTTGACAAAGTTTTTTGTTTATACTTTGTTCCAAAAATTACCAAATAAATATTATTATATATATGATAATATAAATATGTAACTTAGTGTTACAAGTTTTAAAACCCAAAAAATATACCAAGTGCTGGTATATTTTATTTTTTATTTATTATTTTTAGTATATTTTTCTATAAAGTCTTTTTTGTATTCTTCAAAGTTATCGTTTTTTATGGCTTCTCTTATTTCTTCTATTTCTTTTACGAGAAATCTTATATTATGAATAGATAGTAATCTTTGTCCAAATGTTTCTCCAACTTTTATTAAGTGATTTATGTAGGCTTTTGTATAGTTTTTGCAAGCATAACAATCGCAGTTTTCTTCTAGTGGTGTAAAGTCTTCTTTATAACAAGCATTTTTTATGTTGATGCGTCCATTTCTTGTTAAAACATTGCCGTGTCTTGCTAGGCGAGTTGGTAATACGCAGTCAAATATATCTACTCCTCTTTCTACTCCTTCTAGAATATCTAGGGGGTCTCCTACTCCCATGAGATAACGGATTTTGTCTTTTGGTAAGTATTCTATGGCGTTGTCAATCATTTCATACATTACTTTTTTGCATTCTCCAACTGAAGTTCCTCCGATTGAGTAACCATCAAAGTTCATTTTTACTGTTTCTTTGGCACTGTAATTTCTTAAGTCTTTAAATTCTCCACCTTGAACAATACCAAATAGCATTTGGTCTTTATTGTTATGGACTTTTTTTCCTCTTTCTGCCCATCTTAATGTTCTTTCAACACTGTTTTTCATATATTCATAAGTGCAAGGATAATATGGGCATTCATCAAAACTCATTATTATGTCCGCTCCTAATTTGTTTTGGATTTCGATTGATTTTTCTGGAGTTAAGAATAATTCTGTTCCATCTATATGACTTTTAAATTTTACTCCTTCTTCGCTTATATCTTTTGGTTTTGCTAGTGAAAATACTTGAAATCCACCAGAGTCAGTAAGCATTGGTCTTTTATAATTCATGAAATTATGTAAGCCTCCTGCTTTTGCTACTATATCTTCTCCGGGTTTAAGCCAAAGATGATATGTATTTGCTAAAGTTATTCCGACATTCATAGAGTATAATTCTTCTGGTGATAGTGTTTTTACAGTAGCACGTGTACCAACGGGCATAAACATTGGAGTAGAAAAATCTCCATACTTGGAATGAATTACACCTAATCTAGCATTTTTATCATTTTTTATTAATTCAAAACTCATTTTACTCATCTTTAAAATCTCCAATCATCATCGCATCTCCGAAAGAGAAGAAGCGATATTTGTTTTTTACTGCTTCATTATAAGCATTTAAAATTATATCTTTTGAAGAGAATGCACTTACTAACATTACTAATGTTGATTTTGGTAAATGAAAGTTAGTTATTAGGGCATCTATTCCTTTAAATTTGTATCCGGGATATATAAATATGTCTGTATTTCCTGAGCAAGGTACAAATTTATTATATGTAGTCATTACAGTTTCAAGTGTTCTGGTAGTGGTAGTTCCTACACTGATGATTTTTCTTTTTTCTTCTTTTGCTTTATTTAATTTATTGGCAGTTTCTTCATCCATAATATAGTATTCACTATGCATTTTATGTTTGGTTACATCTTCAACTTTTACTGGTCTAAAAGTTCCTAATCCTACATGAAGAGTTATAAATAATACTTCAATGCCTTTTTCTTTGATTTCATTTAGAAGTTCTTTTGTAAAGTGTAAACCTGCGGTTGGTGCTGCGGAAGAACCTACTTCTTTGGCATATACAGTTTGATAACGGGTTTGGTCTTTTAATTTTTCATGAATGTATGGTGGAAGTGGCATTGTTCCTAATTGTTCTAGTATTTCTAATAGGATGCCTTTGTAAGTTAATTTGAAGTGTTTTATACCTTCATCAAATTCTTTAATACACTCCATTTCTAAAAGTCCATTACCAAAGCTTATAATAGTACCTATTTTTACTCTTCTTGATGGTTTTACTAAGCATTCCCATGTATCGTTTTTTAAGTCTTTTAATAATAGGACTTCAATTACGGCTTTAGTGTCTTTTTTTTCTCCGATTAATCTAGCTGGCAATACTTTAGTGTTATTTAGAACTAAAACATCTCCTTTATTTAAGTAATTTATAATATTTTTAAATACTTCATGTTTTATTTTACCAGTTTTTCTATCTAAAAGCATAAGTCTTGAGGAAGAGCGGTCATCAAGTGGGGTTTGTGCGATTAATTGTTCTGGTAAATAGTAATCAAAATCATCTGTTTTCATTTGTACCTCCAAAATAATAATTCTTATGTATTATACAATATTTTTATACTTTATACAATACATAAGAGTTTTAAAAAGAATGCATTAAGAAGTGCATTCTTTAGATATTATATTTTTTGTTTGAAATTGTAAGTTGTAATTTATTTATAAATTCTTCTTCTGTTAGAGTAATTGTTTCGCTACTGCCGAAGCATCTGTAACTAATTAAATTATTATCTTTTTCTTTGTCACCAAGTATTAAAGTAATTGGTATTTTTTTTGTTTGAGATTCGCGCATTTTATAGGATAGTTTTTCATTACGGTCATCTAGTTTTGTTCTTATTCCTAGGCTATCTAATTTTGTAAAGATTTGTTTAGAGTATTCTAAGTGATAGTCGTTGTTAACTGGTATGATGTTTACTTGAACTGGTGATAGCCATAATGGGAAGGCACCAGCGTAGTGTTCTATTAAAATTCCTATAAAGCGCTCTATAGAACCGAAAATTACTCTGTGTAGCATTACAGGTCTTTTCTTTGAACCATCACTATCTATGTATGTTAAGTCAAATCTTTCAGGTAAGTTCATGTCTAGTTGGATTGTTCCACATTGCCATACTCTTCCAAGGGAATCTTTTATGTGGAAATCTAGTTTTGGTCCATAGAATGCTCCATCCCCTGGATTTATTTTGCATGTATGTCCTGCTTTTTTGCATGCTTCTTCAAGAGCTTGTTCACTTTTATTCCAAATTTCTATATCTCCAATGTATTTTTCTTCTGGTCTTGTAGATAATTCTATATCATATGTTAAACCAAAAATGCTATAAATTCTATCTATGAAGTTAATTAATCTTATTACTTCTTCTTCTATTTGGTCTTCTCTCATGAAGATATGAGCATCGTCTTGTGTAAATGTTCTAACTCTAAATAAACCATTTAATGCTCCACTTGCTTCATGACGATGTACTTGTCCTAGTTCTCCTATTCTAAGTGGTAAATCTTTGTATGAGTGTAAACTGTTTTTATATACAAGCATACCTCCTGGACAGTTCATTGGTTTTATTGCAAAGGTTTTTTCATCTATTGTACTTGTATACATGTTTTCTCTATAGTTATACCAGTGTCCTGATAATTCCCATAGTTCTTTGTTTAACATAATTGGAGTTTTAATAAACTCGTATCCTTCTTTAGTATGTTCTTTGTACCAAAAGTTTTCTAATTCATTTCTTACAATCATGCCATTGTGTAGAAAGAATGGAAAGCCTGGTCCGTATTCACTCATCATAAATAATTCTAGTTCTTTACCAAGTTTTTTGTGGTCTCTTTTTTTTGCTTCTTCTAAGAATTCAAGATATTTATTTAAATCTTCTTCTGTTTCAAAGCATATACCGTATATTCTTTGTAGCATTTTATTATTGGAATCACCTTTAAAGTATGCACCTGAGACTTTTAAAAGTTTAAAGTGTTTTAAAAGTTTTACTGTATCAACGTGAGGACCACGACAAAGGTCAGTGAAATCTCCTTGAGTATAGCAAGATATAACTGTTTCTTTTTCATCCATTCTAGATATTAAATCTATTTTATATGGGTCATCTTTAAAGCGTTTTAAAGCTTCTTCTTTACTTATTTCTTCTCTTACTATTCTTTTACCATCTTTTGCAAGTTTTTTCATTTCTTTTTCTATTTGTGGTAAATCTTCCATAGTTAATGTTTTATCTCCTAAATCAATGTCATAATAGAAGCCATCTTCAATTACTGGACCTACCCAGAATTTTGCATTAGGATATATGTGTTTTACTGCTTGCGCTAGTAAATGGGCACATGAGTGGTTTAATATACTTAATTTTTCATCTTCTTTAATATTTATCATATTTTTTCCTCCTTCTTTTAATTAAAAAACACTCCTTTAAAAGGAGCGTTTAACTCGCGGTACCATCCTAATTTGTACTCTTTTTTATAACGGTATTACCGGTATCTATTTCTAGAACTGCTGATAAAGGGAGTAATTATTAAGTATTATGTTAAATTTCCATCGACATTAACTTTCTATAATAAGGGGCTTAATAATCATATCCTTTGTATTTGCATTTATATATAAAATACCACAAATAGTTGTAATGGTCAAGATGTAAATTAATCATTATTGCTTTTTATTCTAAGTTTATTTATAAACTATCAATTATGTCTATACTATACCTTAGTATTTTATATGCGTCATGTGCTGTTAAATCTTCTGAACCATTTATTTGACCTGCAAGGAGATAAACTCCTTCTAGTGGTTTTCTTCCTATACTATGTTGTAATACTTTGTATGCATCTGATGCGGTTACATCTCCATCACCATCTACATCACCTTTTACTACTAAAGTATATGTAATACTTCTAGTTCCAAGGTCTATTTTTATGGTGTCTCCAGTTGCTACTAAATCTTCATTAGATTTTTCTTCATTATCTTTATTTTTGATAGTAACAGTTCCACTTGTTTCTATATTTGTTAAAAAGCTTTCAAGACTTGTTTTATCTTTTATATCTAAGATATAATTATTAGTTTCATCTACTTTTAAATTATTTATTTTATAGTATCCTTTAACAATATTATAAGTTTCTAATAATTTATTATCTTTATATACATTTAGAAACATTCCACTAGTTATATTACCACTTGTTACTTCTTCTAAAGTGTTATTATCTTCACTTTTATATTTTTCTATTTTATATGTTACATTATTAGTAGTTATTTCTTTAATAAAGTCTTCATAAGATAATTCATTTTCAATTAATATTAAATTTTTATTTGATTTTAAATTACCAAAGTTTATTCCACATATATTATATGTTTTTATTACATTATCATTATATTTTACTTCTAGTACATTACCATTTATATTTAGTGTTCCTATACTTGTACTTAATTTATTTATATCTAAAACACTATTTTCTATGTAAATATAATTATCTTTTATTATATAGTTATCTGAACTTACTGTTATTTCTTTTATTGTATATGTTTTTATTACATTATCGTTATATTTAATTGTTAAAACATTATTAGAATACTCAGTAGTTAGTTTTTCATCAGTAAATATTTCATCTCCTACTTTAAATGATATATTATTAGTATTAAAACCTATATTACTGTAATATATTATTTCATTATCTTCATCTATTATATATTTATCACTTACTAATTCAATTACTGATAATGAAACTTGTGAAGTAAATTTATCATCGCGGATTGCAGAAGTCAATTGATACTCACTATTTACATCATATTTACCACTTTTTGGAAAATTTACCTTGTTATCTGAAGAAATTATAAAATTATCATCACTAGGGATATTTTTAAGCGTTAGAGTTATACCTTCAGGTAATATAATGTTAGGTTCTGGTAGTTTTATGAATGTATTTTTGTAAATAACAGTATTTACAATAAATTTATTGTTTTTCAAGGATAATAAAGTGGTTAATTTAGTGTTCTTACTTAAATCTAGTTCCGTTAGGTTATTTTTTTCCAAAATTAATTCGGTTAAATTCGTATTCTTGCTTACATCTATTGTTGTTAGGTTATTCCATCCCAAATCTAAATAGGTTAAATTTGTATTCTTGCTTACATCTATTGTTATTAGTTTATTCCAATGCAAAACTAATTTGGTTAAATTCGTATTCTTGCTTACATCTATTGTTATTAGTTTATTCTGATACAAATATAATTCGGTTAAATTCGTATTCTTGCTTACATCTAGTTCCGTTAGGTAATTCTGAGACAAATATAAAATGGTTAAATTCGTGTTCTTGCTTACATCTAGTTCCGTTAGGCGATTGTAATACAAATATAATTTGGTTAAATTCGTATTCTTGCTTACATCTATTGTTGTTAGGTTATTGTGAGACAAATATAAAATGGTTAAATTCGTATTTTTGCTTATATCTATTGTTGTTAGCTTATTTTTATGCAAAGATAAATAGGTTAAATTAACTAATTTTTCTATGCCTGTTGTATCAGTGATTTCTTTATTATCACAGGAAACATTTTTTATGCTGGCAAGTTCACTTTCTGATAAATTATAAGTATATGGTTTATTAGTATTATTTTCGTGGTTATAAATATCAATAATACAATTATAAAAATTAGTATCATTAAAGTATGAACTAACTGTTTCTTTATATAGTTTATTTGAGATTAATTTATTTATAGTTGTTGGTTTATAAAAAACATATACTATAGAAATTGGTAGTATGATACTTAGTAAGATAATACTAGATATAATTTTTAACTTTTTGTTTAATTTAAATTTTATTTTTTTCATAATATATACTCCTCTATTATAAGTAAATTATATCACATGGTTTAATTTTTGTCATTAAAAATAGAGAGTTATTAATTTTATTTTTATGAAAAAAGTAAGAAAATTATATTTCTTACCTTTTGAATATTTTTAAAAATCATTCATACAATATGGACATGTTCCTGCTTCATATGGTACTCTTCTTCCGCATGAAGAACATACTTTTGTAAGTCCACTTGGATTATTTATTACTTGTTGTTTTGGAATTTCTTTTGGTGGTTCTTGTGGAGAAATAGTTTCTTGAGTATTATTAATAGTATTAACAGGTTCATTAATAACTGGGTTGATTGTATTTATATTATTGTTTGGTGTGTTAATAGCATTTTGCATAGTTGAATTATTAACTCCAGTTATGTTATTTTCATTTGTTTTTCCTATAGTGTTGGTATTTTGGGTTATTCCTTGTTGATTATTATATACGTTGTTTACTCCATTTGTGCCTACTGTATCATCTATTATGAAGTTATCTTTTTGTTTTTTCTTTTGTATTACTATTATAATTATTAATACTAATAGAACTATACCAAGGATACCTACGATAAGATATTGAATTGGTATTGATTTTTCACCTTTTTGGATATTAATTTGATAAACTTTAGCATCTCCACTTTCTGATATTACTTTGATACTAATTATGCTTCCATCTTTTAAACTTTCATTTCCTGAAATAGTAACTGATGAGTTTGTGTTACTTGCATATGCTTTTATTATTAAACTTTCTTCATCTTTTATTTTTAAATCATATCTTAGTGTATCTTTGTTAAAGTTTAAACTATAACCATCTATTTCTATAGCATCTAAGTAATTATCTGTAGATAATGTTGCACTTTTTTCTTTTTTTATTACAGTAATTATGTATTCTTTTGTTGCACCATTTTCTGCTGTTACAAGTATTTTTACAGTATTTTCACCTACTACAAGAGTTGGATTTGTTATAGATATTTTGGCTTTAGAACTAATTGTTTTAGTATCTATAGTTAATTTATCTACAGTATTTTCTACTGTTACTTTATAATTTGTTATGTCTTTATTAAATTCTATTGTTCCTTCACTGATTTTTAAATACTCTAAATCAGCATTAGTATCTCTTCCATCATCTTTGTTTATATTAAGAGTGTAAACTTTAATTTCGCCTTTTTCATTTTTTACTTTTATTAATACTTTGTTATTCCCATTAACTAAGTTAACTGTTTTTGGTTCAAAACCTGCTACAAAGCTTGATTTTTGGTCTGCTAGAGTGGCTTTTATTGTAACACTTGTTGTATTTTTATCTACTGTTACATTGTATGTAGTAGTAGATGGTTTAAAGTTTATTGTTCCACTGCTTAATGATAAACTTGATAAATTATTATTAGCACTTCTACTATCTGGTCTAGTAATAGTTAAAGTATATGTTTTTGTTGTTCCTTTTTCGGATTTTACATTTATTTTTATAATGTTAGTTCCATATTTTAGTTTTACATCTCCAGTACTACCTGAAATTGTTTGTTTTGAGTTGTTTTTTAGTGCTGTTATGCTAATGATTTCTTTGTCAATTGTAAGATTATAATCATACTTATCATTTTTGAATGCAAAATTTACTCCTGAAATTTCTAGACTTTTTAATGTTGTATCATCACTTCTATTATCTGGTCTATTTACTATTACTGTATATGTTTTTGTTGTTTTTGCTTCACTAGTAACTACAATAGAGAAAGTATTTTTTCCATAGTTTAATGTTTTACTACCTATACCACTTATTGTTGCTTTGCTATCTTCTTTTGTTGCTCCTAGTGTTACTGATGTTTTATCTAGGGTAATTTCATATGATGTTTTGTCTTTGCTAAATCCTGAAATTGTTGTACCATCTATTTTTAAATCTGATAAGTAATTATTGGTACTTACAACATGAACTTTTACAGAAGTATTAGAATTTGTACTTGTTATTGAGTCACCATTTTTATCTGAAGTTCCTTTTGAAGTTAATTTAAATTCCCCAGTTGCATCACTTGTTATTCCTGATTTTGCTTTAAATGTATACGTTGCGAATGTACCATTATCAAGACCGCTTTTATAATAATTGGCTGATTTAACTGTATTCCCTACTAGATTGCTCAATTCATCTTCATCTAGCGAGCTACCAACATATTCAAATAAATCACTGTTAAATGTTATATCGTAATTCGCAGACCCAAGTTTATTAGTTAAACCTGAAACTTTTAGTGTTATTGTAAATTCTTCACCTGGCTTGACTTCACTCTTGCTTGGAACAAGTGAACTATTATAGGCATTAACAGTAGTATATCCAATAAGGCTTGTGATAAACAAAGTTATTGCAAATAATATTTTTGATATTTTATTTTTCATTTTTACTCCTCCTATAAATTATCAATTATTTCTATACTATACATTAGTATTTTATATGCGTCATGTGCTGTTAAATCTTCTGAACCATTTATTTGACCTGCAAGGAGATAAACTCCTTCTAGTGGTTTTCTTCCTATACTATGTTGTAATACTTTGTATGCATCTGATGCGGTTACATCTCCATCACCATCTACATCACCTTTTACTACTAAAGTATATGTAATACTTCTAGTTCCAAGGTCTATTTTTATGGTGTCTCCAGTTGCTACTAAATCTTCATTAGATTTTTCTTCATTATCTTTATTTTTGATAGTAACAGTTCCACTTGTTTCTATATTTGTTAAAAAGCTTTCAAGACTTGTTTTATCTTTTATATCTAAGATATATTTATTAGTTTCATCTACTTTTAAATTATTTATTTTGTAATATCCTTCGTTTATAGAGTATGTTTCTACTACTTCACTACCTTTATAAATTCTTAATAACAATCCACCGGTTATATCACCACTTGTTATTTCTTCGTAGTTAGCGACTTCTTCACCACCTAAGTATTTTTCTATTTTATATGTTGTATTTTTTGTTGTTATTTCTTGAGTAAAATCTTCATAACTTAATTTAGTTGGAATTGTTATAATTTTTTTATCTAGTTTTAGGTTTCCTAAAGTAACACTACCTATTTCAAATGTTTTTAATAATTTATTGTTATATTCTAATTCTAGTTTATCATTATTTAGTTTTAATACTCCATTTGTAGTTATTTTGCTAGTATCAAGTGTATTATTAGTTCCTATAAATACATAGTTTTTTCCAATTTTGTATTCTTCTGAATTAATGTTAATTGCTTGATATGTTGCAATTACTTTATCATTTAAGATGATTGTAACTTTATTATTTGTTAAGTCTACTGTACCAATATTTGATGTAATATAATCTGATGAAAGATTACGATTATATGAATAAATATAATCACCATCAATATCATATAGTTCAGAAGAAATGGTAACTTTTACGATTTCGTATTCTTTTATTGTTTCTTCTCCTATTAGTAATTTAAGTTTACTATCTTCTTGTTTTAATGTTGCATTATTTATTGTTATTTTATCTACTGATAATTCATTATCTTTTATATAAATACTATCATTAGTAATTACATAGTAATCTGAAGAAATTTCTATTTTACTAATATTATATGTTTTTATTATATTATCATTATATTTTAAGTTTAATTTATTATCTTCAATTACAAATTCTGCATTAGTTGCACTTACTTTATTAATGTCAAATTCTTCATTTAATGAATATATTGTGTCATCTTTTATTATGTAGTCAGATAAAGATGTTTTTATTATTTTATATGTTTTTACTACTTTATTGTTATGTTTAATTTCAAGTGTGTTTTCATCTTGGTTTATATTACGTTCTCCTATGTTAACGCTTATTTTGCTTAAATCAAGTGTGTTATTGCCTATATAAATATAATCACTATTAATTGTATATTCTGCTGAACTTATTGCTACAGGAATAACTGTAAATGTTTTTAATACATTACCATCATATTTAATAGTTAAAATGCTATCATTAAATTCTTTTGTTAGTTTTTCATCGGTATATTCTTCTGCTCCTAGTTTTACTATTACGTTATCTATGTTAAATGTTTTATCTCCATAGTATAATTTGGAGTTTTCGTTATCTATTATATAGTCAGCACTAGTTAAATTTAAGATATTAACTTTATAAGCATCTATTAAATTACCATCATATTTGATAGCTAAGTTAGTATAAAGATACATTCTTAATACTAAAACATCTTTTAAGCCTACTTTACCATCAAGATTTACATCACCAAGTGAGTTTTCTAAGGTATTTGTTCCTGACGCGATAACCTCACGTAACATTTTAACATCAGCTTCATCTATGACACCATCTTTGTTTACATCAGCACGTTTTTTTTGTTCTTCGGTAAATTCTATGGTTTGACCATAGTTATACTCTATAGTTAATTTTTCATCGGTAAAGTCTTCTTCACCTAATTTAAATTTAATATTGTTTTTATCGAATGTAAAATCAAGTACATCTATAGTATCATCTTTAATGGTATATTTATCTGAATACATTGTTAATTTACTAACATTATAAGTATTTACTATAGAACCATCATATTTAATAGTTAAAATATTACCATTATATTCTTTTGTTAATTTTTCATTGGTATATTCTTCTTCACCTGATTTAAATGTTATATTATTTATATCAAATTCTTTATTTAAGTAATAGATGGCTTTATTGTCATTATCTATCATGTAATCATTACTTGTAAGTTCAATTACTGTTAGCGGAACTTTAACCTCTACTAAATCTTCTTCACTTAAATCGTGAGTGTAAGTTAATGTTAATGTATATTCTCCACTTTCGTTTACTGTTATTTGATTTTCATTTGAGGTTAAACAGTTTTCGTTACAAGTAATATCTTTTAATGTTAATGTTTTTCCAGGTGGTAACGATACATCTGGATATGGTAAACTTGCTTTTTCTAATGTTTTACCTTTAAAAAGAATGATGTTGTTTGCCTCGAATGCATTTCCATTAATGTTTAATGAGATAAGTTGTGTATTTTTGGTTAAGTCTAAAGTTGTTAATTTATTATTAATTAATTGTAATTGTGACAAATTTAAATTGTTTTCTAAATTTATTTGTGTTAATGCGTTATTATTTAAATATAGTTGTTCCAATTTGTTTATATTTGTTAAATCAATATCTGTTAAAGAATTGTTATCCATACTTATTATTTTAAGATTAGAATTGTTTTCTAAATTAATGTTTGTTATTTTATTTGCTTCTGCTGATAAATTTTGTAGTTCCTCATTGTTTGTTAAATCCAAAGTTGTTAATTGGTTGTTATCTACCATTAAATCAGTTAATTTCGTATTGTTACTTAAGTCTATATATGTTAGATTGTTTTTTTCTAATCTTAAGTTTGTTATTAAAGTATTGTTACTTAAATCTAGATTTGAAAGTTTATTGTGAAATAAAAATAGTTCATTTAATTTGGTATTGTTACTTAAATCTACACTGGCAAATTTATTTGTAGCTAAGCTTAATTTTGTCAAATCTAAATTTTGCGATAAATCAATACTTTCTAATTGATTATAATCTAGTTCCAAGCTAGTTAGTTTTTGATTGTTTGTAACATCTAATTCTGTTAGAGCATTCCATCCTACACTTAAATCAGTTAGTAATGTGTTCTTACTTATGTCTAGGGCTTCTAACTGATTTCCACCTAGGTATAGAGTCTTTAACTTAGTATTTTTTGATAAATCTACTTCTGTTAAAAAGTTATTTGGTATTTCTAAATATTCTAAGTTTTCTAGTTTGTCTATCCCTGTTAGGTCTGAAACTTTAAATGCTTCTTCTGAGAGTTCATCTCCTCTACAAGTAACTTCTTTAATGCTACTTAATTCTTCTAAACTTAAACTATATGTATATGGATTAGTAGTATTATTTTCTTTGTTGTAAGCATCAATAATACAATTATAAAGAGTGTTATCATTAAAATAAATGTTGTTTTCTTCTTTATATAATGTTGATGCAATATACTTGTTTAGTTTAGTAGGCTTATAAAAAGCGCATACTATAAAAGTTGGCACTATAATACCTATTACTAAAATACTAAATATTATTTTAGTTTTATTGTTTAGTTTTAATTTAATTTTTTTCATAATAAACACACCTTCCTACTATATGTAAAGTATACCATTAATATCTAATTTTGTCACTATTTGTTTAAATATTTTTTTCCTATTTTTTTACTTATAGTTATAATTTTAGTTTTTCCTATAATATGACAAAATATACTAGTATACAAAAAAAGAAAAGTTTTTTTTACTTTTCTTTTATAACACTATAATCAGATAAGAATTTAATTAATTCATCACTAGTAACATATCCTGGTATTGTTCCTAATTTCTCGCCATCTTTATATAGGAAATTTAAAGGTGTTCCCCACTGCTCAGTTGTGAAATAGTCATCGCTTTCGTATAGTTTTTTAAGTGATTTTTCATCTACTTCATATAAATCTAAATAATATATATCAAAGTCGTGGAATAATTGGGCTTTGCTTATTTCTTCTTTAAACTTAGTACAATATCCGCATGTTTTACTACCTATAAACATAAAGTGAAAGCCTTTTTCTTTTATTAGTTTTAAGTATTCATCCACTGTTATATTTATTAGTTTAACTTCGTGTTTAGTTTCTTCATTATTTTCATATATAGTGAAGTTATCATTTGTATAACCTAATTCTTCTTTTTGGTCTTTTGTTAATTTGCTTGGGTCTATATGATAAATAACTGTATCATTATTTTTTCCATAACTATTTAATTCTGATTTTATAGATGTAGTTAAATCACCAGTATATACATAGTTTTTATTTTCTTCATCTTTTAATTTTGTGTACTCTTCATATGTAATTTCTTGTATATAACTTTTGTTTAAGACATTTGATAATATAAATACTCCTACTAGTACTATAACCCCTACTGCGACAAATATTATTGTTTGTTTTTTTTCTTTCATGTTTTACCTCCTCGTATAATTTAATTCTATCATTTATAATTAATTAAGTAAATATTTTTTACTGTTTTTTGTTCTTTTGGTATTTTTTAAGGAGTGTAATTAAACGTAATACTATTTGTCTATTTTATTATTAATAAAAGGATATAATTTTGTTTGTTATATCCTTTTTTATCTATTTTTCTTCTTTTTTGAAGCTACCACATACAGTTTCTCTACATGTGCATGGACTATCGCATCCGCATTGTTTTTGGACTTCTATTTCACGTAATTTGCAAATATTTTCATCACAATTACAATGAACACATGAATGAACATCACATTTTATTGTTTGATTTTCTTTTTTCATATATTATCACCCATTATTAAGGTGGATAGTTTATTATTTTTTATACATTAATTTAATAGCTTTAGATAATGCTACTATAAAAGGTAAAGGTGGAGTTCCACTTCTATAGATGGTTGTGCTTTTTCCTCCATGAAATAATGGTTCTAGAACAATATTTTTGTTTTTTAAAAGAACTCCAATTCCTTTTATAGGATTGGTACTTACTTTGTCAAATGTAATAAAGTCTCCTATATTATAATCAAAATTAATATCAAAATCATCACTTATATCTATTAATAACTTAGTATTATAGTTTTTTGTAATATTGTTTACTCCTTTAGCATTATTTTTTTTAGTACATACTAATACTACATTGTCATTTATTTTTTCTTCTAATTCTTTTAGGTTTTCTATAGTAGTTACTTTTATATTATGTTTTTCTAGAAATTCTAGTGGTTTTGTTATTGAAGCATCCATATTTTTAAATAATATGATTTCTTTATTTTTGTTTCTATATTTATCTAAGTAACCAAATATAACTAAACTATTAGCTTCATTTCTACTTGATGTATATATTACTTCTTTATTTGTTTTTAGAAGATTATTTATTTGCTCAGTAGCAGATTTTTCTAGTTTTCTAGAGTTTAGTCCTAAACTATGTAAAGAGTTTGAATTACCTATAAATTTTAAACATGTTTCTTTAAAGGAATTTATTACTTCATTATTTGTCATATTTATCACCATTTATTATTTGTTTTATAGCGTTTATTAAGTTTTCTATTTCTTCTTTTTTTGTTTTATGAGATATGCTTATTCTTAAACTTGTTTTGGCGTTTTCCATGTTACCTGTTATAGAATATACTGCTTTTGAATAATCATTTGAAGTACTGCATGCGCTTTTTGTTGATATAAAGATGTTGTAGTTTTCTAAAGCATGTAAAAATGTTTCTGGTTTGTAGTTTTTTATGCTTATATTTAAAATATGAGGAATTGAGTATTTATTGCTATTTATACTAATACCTGGTATTTTTAGAAGTTCTTCTTTTAAGGTGTTATTTAATTTTTTTACATATTCATAGTTTTTATCTATATCTTTTAAAGATAGTTCTAAGGCTTCTTTTAAGGAGTTTATTAATGGAGTATTATATTCTTCCCCATATACTAGAGGGATTAAATCAATATCATGTCTTTTTAAGATTACGCCAATTCCTTTTAAGCCATAAAACTTATGTGCTGTAAAACTTACTAAGTCAACGTTTTCTAAATTAACTTTTACTTTTCCTATTGCCTGAGTCATATCACTATGAAATAAAATATTATGTTTTTTTAGCAATTTCCCTATTTTATCAATTGGTTGTAATATACCTACTTCACTATTTACTGCATTTATAGATACAAGTATAGTTTTATCTGTTATTTTGTTTTCTAAATCATTTAAGTCTACTACTCCATCTTTTAATTTTACATAATCGATAATAAAGCCATTTTTTTCTAAGTATTTCATTTGTTCTTCAATAGAAGAATGCTCTAAAGTGGTAGTAATAATATGATATGAGTCTTTACCAAGATACTTTAATGCTATACCTTTAATTATTCTATTGTTTGCTTCAGTTGAACCACTTGTATATATTACATCTTTAGAAGTATTAAGTAATCTTCTAATTTCCTCTTTAAGGTTTTCTATTGAATAATTTTTATCTATATTGTTTATAAAATTATTTAAAACGTTTTCATCTACTTTTGTAGTAGCACTGTAATCTAAATAAATCATTTTACCTCCAATAAAAACACACCAATTGGTATGTTTTATTTCCTTTTTCTTATATTTGGTTTGTTTCTTTCTAAGAATTCTTCATATGGTATTATATTTGTAAAGTATAAACCTTCATTATGAAAATTTAGTTTACCTTCTTTATTCATAAGAATAACATCATATGTTTCATTAGTTGTAACATCGTAATACTTATCTTTTTTCCTAACTAAAATCACTTCTTTTAAAACATATACATTACACATATAATTTTCTATTTTTAAGTTGCATAAATATCCATGATATAACTTATCCATATAGCCCTCCGATTACTTAGTATTATACAATAAACTTTTTCTTTTTTCAATATAAATTGTTATTAGGAATAGTCCAAAACCAATTAAACTAAGTATTTTGCCTTCTTTTAAATATGGTGAGGAATAAGTTATTTCTACTTTATGAGTTCCTTCTTTTATAGGTGTTCCTAAAAAGGCAGTGTTTACTTTTTCTTTTGGGGTTACTTTGTCATCTATTTTGATAGTAAAGCCTTCATCGTAAGGTATACTTGTAACTAAATATCCATCTTTTGGCACTGTTATATTTCCTTTAATGTTATCTACTGTAATGGATTTTATATTTAAAGGTGTTATATCGTTATTTGTAAGTTCTTCATTATCCATTGTGTATGCTTCTACATCATCTATATTATAGGTACCTTTTGTTAATTCTATAGTAAGATATTTAATATTTTTTTCACTTATTGTATAGTGAAAAGTATTATTTTTATTTGGGTAAAACCATCTAGTACACGTTAATGAATTAGTTACACCATTTATTGTTAAATTTATATTATTTGGTTTACATTTATTTTCTTTTAAACCAGTTAGTTTTATAAATAGTATTTTATTTATTAATGGAGTATCAAGTTCTACAGTAAGTTTACCTTGGTCTTTTACCTCTAAAATATTTTGTTTTATATCAACACCATAATTAGATATGATTTTATACTTTGGGTTAATTTTATGGATGTTTATTTTATTAGAATTATTACTATTATTATTTATTACAACATTTTTTAATAATAGATAGTTTTTATAGGGATATGAGTAATTATCAAATTCTTTATTAGATATAGTTTTATCATTTGTATATATAAGTGGATATGTATATTTATTAATATAAATATTATCGCTTATTTTTTCATATGGGTATGGTAAGTTTTCTTTTGAATAAATGTATTTTACGCCCATAAAAGTATTATATAGAATATCACTATTTGAAGATATTAAGAAGTAATTGTAATCAGTTCTGTTAGTTTTAAATATTTCTCTGTTAAATTTTAAATAATCTTTATTATAATTAGAGGAATATAAGGATGTTGTATAGTATTTGTTATTATATATTTTATTTATAGTTTTTAAGTTATAATGTAAGTTTATAAATCTATAATAGTTGGTGTCACCATTTATTACTTCATTTATTTTATTATCTATTTCTTTATCAAATATTTCATTATACATATTAATACTTACTTTTTCTTCTTTATAAAATGAGATAAATAAGAATGTTAATCCTATTAGTATCAAGGTAATTGATACTATTTTTGATTTATGATATTTATCATAAGTAATAAATGATAGTAGTATAAATGGTAAGGAAATGTAACATAGTTTTGGTTTTATTATAAATAAAATAATGGATATAGTTAGTATTAGTATAGTAAATTTTTTTATTTCTATTTTGTTTTTAAATAGGTCATTTAGAAAAATAGCTATTAAGTAACTAAATAAAGGAATAAATGGAATAAAGCATTTTTCTTGAGTATATAAAGTTCCATTTAATATGTATGCTGAAAGTGGTATAAATAAAATTAATGATAAAACTATTCCTAAGATAGTGTTTTCTTTTTTCTTGGTGTAAAGTAGATATATTAGGGAAATAAATGATATAAAGCCTAGACCTAGGGAACCATAATCACAGAATAATTTATGCATGTTAAAGTTTGGTATAAATAGTTTGTAGTTAAATCCTGAAACAGATTTTTCTCTTCCTTCAAGTAATGTATATAATGTTGGTAGTAGTAAAATCATTGACATTAATACAGGTATAATCAAGATTATAATAAATTTTAAGATTTTTTTTAGATTAAACTTGTTATTACTTAGATATTTATATAAATAATATAAAAATATTACTAATAAAGAAGATACACTGTAATAATAACTAGTCATAATCATTAGAAAAATACTTATTATTAGAAGAGATGTTTTTTCTTTTTCTAAGTATTTTATAACCCCGATTAAACTCATTAGAAGGAATGGCATATAGTTTACAAACATAATATGTCTTTGCATATGGAATATAAGGGGCATTGATATAGTAAATAAAATTGAAGTAAGTAAACAGATTTTATTATTAAAGTTATTTAGTTTTATAAATTTATAAAAAAGTATGGAACTTGATATAATGCTGATAATATTTATAATAATCATGTAAGTTTTCATTTCTAGGAATGGAAATAAGTATGATAAAAGAACAATTGGATTTAATAAGCCATAGTAAGATATATTAAATATATTTTGCCCTGCTCCATAGTTTATAGCAAAGTTTGGTAATAGTTTTTTTGTATGATAAAACATTTGTCTAAAATAATCTGGAAAAATAGTATGTTGATTTAACCAATCTGTATTGGAGCCAAATAGATTGTGTGGTCCTGTTGTTACTAAAACTATTAATAAAATTAAACCAGTTAGAATAAAATAATCTTTATACTTTTTCATAAAATATTTCACCATAGTAATAATATCAATGTAAGAATATAAAGTCAAGTGGTCTTTATTAGTTAAACTAATTATTTGATTTTGTTTTTTTTACATATATTATTTACAAGGAAAGTGATGTTATGGAGATAATAAACGATAGAACTGTTGTGGTCTTTTCTAGTTTGGAATTAAAAGAGGTTTTAGAGGGTGAAAATAATTATAATTATATATATTTTGGTAGTAATATTACTTTAGATAGTGGTATAACAATAGATGGAAATAAGGAAAGTATTGTTATAGATGGTACTTATAATGATAACAGATATATTCTTAATGGAATGAATAGTTCTTTGGAAAGTGATTGTATTAAAGTAAGTATTGGTAATAAAAAGATTGAAGTTAGAAATATGGATATTAATTATACTAATCCTTTTGGGGTTATTTATGTTCCACTTGATAGTAATTATTCTGGTATATTAACTTTTTATAATAATATTTCATTTATTGGTACTGAGTTATCATATAATCCTTATGGCACGACTAAAATAGTTGATTGTAATATTTCGATTGAAACAGTAAATGAAGTTTCTAGTGAGGAAGTATGTGAGTCAAACTCTGTTATAATTGGTGGAAATACTAATATATCTAGTTCATCTTTGAATAGTACTTTGTTTTATTTTAGACATACTTCTAATCCTTCAGTGATATTTTTGTGTAAAAGTAATGTTATTATATCAACAGATACTAAAGAGTTTATGACTGGAACTAATAGATTAAATTTTACTATTTTGCATGATACGAAAGTTAATTTAGTAACGGGAAATGGCTTTTCAAATAATACAGTAACAGGTACAAATAATGTTTCAATTGGAGAAAGGGCTTCATTTACATTTATTGAGAAAAGTCATCAAAGAATTCCGATGTGGAATGTTTTTGGGAATTTTATAATGAAGGAAAATTCAAAGTTAGAGTTAATTAATTCTTATAGTAATACTCCTTCAGATAACTATAATATTCATTTTAAGGGTACAAATCAAAAGTTAATTTTAGATAATGCAGAGGTAGCTATTTATACGAAGAATGCAAATGTTATTTATACTAATAATCCTATTTCTTTTAGTATAAGAGGTAGGAGAATTAATATGTGGGAGAACTCTGTAGAACTTACTAATGCTGGGGGAATATATGATTTACCTGATTATTCTTGGTATAAGAGTGATTCGTTAGTGGAAATTTATGGTACTGTTACAAGTAGTGATACTACTGTTACAAGTCATAATCTTACTTCAGAGGAATTAACTAAATTAGATGATTTAAGTAATTTTTCTTTTCAGGGTAAAAAGGAGTTTTCTATTGGAGGAAGTGTTATTAATGTTCATCAAATTAATAGTAATAAGAATACAATAAGTGGTCATACTGTAAAGGATGCGGAGGTTTTAATAAAGTATGGTGATGTAACAGAGGTAGTTAATACTGATAGTGATGGATTATTTAAGTATGATTTGATAAGTTCAATAAGTGATAATACTGAAATTGAAATTATTTCGAGTGTACCTGGTAGTTTTATCTATGAAACAAGGATAGTAACAACTCCTTATGAGGGAGAGCTTTCTTTAATTAGTTCTACTCCTGTGGTTACATTTGATTTAACTCCTATTTCTTCTAATCCTATTATTTTACCTAAGAGTGTTCCTTTAGTAATTAAAGTTGTTGATAGTAGATTAAATAGTTCTAACTGGAAGTTATATGCTTATATAGATAAGCCTCTTACTTCAGAACTTGGTTATGTTTTGGAAGGGGCTTTAGTATTTAAAAAGTTTGATGATGATATTGTTGTTTTAGATAGTATACCTTCGCTTGTTTTTGAGGGAACAGAAAATACAAATGTTGATGAAGCTTCTCTTGTTACAATTAATTGGTCTACTCAAAAGGGCGTGCTTCTTGACCTTTCTTCTAATTTTTTAGAAATTGGTGAGGAATATTTTGCAGATGTTCATTTTATAATAGAGGAATAATAAAAAAGTCAAAGACTTTTAGAAGTTGTTTTTGACTTTTATTGTTTTTCAATGTATCCACTTGTTTTTTCTGTGTACATATCGTCTGTTACTTTTTTATATTTATTACCATCATAATCATCGGTAAATCCATCATATGCTTTATATATTTCATTAGTTTCTGTATTGTATACTCTTTCATAACCTAGTATTTGGTCACTTTGTTTTTGACTAATTATATCATAGGTTTTATTTCTGTTTTCCCAAGCACTCATATAGGAATTAAAAGCTTGTTGCATGGAAGCATTTAACTCTAGTGCTTTTTTTGTTTCTTTGTTCCCATCATCGATTGTTTTTTTAACGTATTCATCAGTAAATTCGATGGAATTAATTGATTTTAGTAGTATATCTTTGTATTCAATAAATTCTGTTTCATTTGATGTAATTGCCATTATGTCATAAACCATATAATATGAAGTATCAATATTGTTTTGGTATACGTTACCGAAGTTTACTATTGACGCTAGGAATAGTCCTTCTCCTTTTTTATCATTTTCTCCAGTAAATGTTGCTCTTAGTACTTTACTATCTAACGCAACGGCTTTCATTGAAGCACTACTTTCTTGTTCTTCTTGTTTTGTGAAGTTGTTATATGTGGGGAATTTGAAATTAGATAAAGTTGGTTCAATGTTATTAATGTACTTCCCTATTTCATTAAATTTTTTGTAGAAGCTCTCGGTAGTTGGTTTTTCTAATACTACGGCTTCTGCAAATAAGCGATAATTATCTCCTGCTAATTTGTAGTATTGTTGCCACTGTTTTTTTGCATTAGTACTTTTTAATAATGGTTGAATTTTTAACATTAGGAATACTCCATTGTTTGAGTTATTAGGGTCATATACTTTGATTGCATAGTACATGCCTGTTCCTCCTGTTTCAACTTTCCATCCTTTTGGTTTTTCCATTTTAAATGCTTCATTTGAATAGCTTTCTAGAACAATTTTACTTGTTTCATTTGCAACAATTTTAACATCTTCTTCTTTATCTAGTATTGATATTAGAAAAATTGCTATAACTGCTAGGAATGCAAATATAATAATAGTTTTTTTGTTTATTTTCATTTCTTTCTCCTTACTTTTTTATAAGATAATTATATAATAAAGTTATGTTTTAGTAAATAGTGTTTGTGTCATAATCTTCTTTTTTCATCATGTAATAAGTTTATTATATAATATTTTTTTATAATAATAGGATTATATACTTATAATATATGGTTTTGAAACATTAAAAAAGATTAGTTTGTTCGTTTAAACTAATCATAATTGTAAAATTATTTACTAAAACTATTTTCATAAATATCCATGAATGATGATACAAATCTTGCCTGTTTTTTTGCTTCTTCTGTTCCTGTTGTAACTTGCCAACCATAGATTTTATAGTCTTTATAGGTAAAATTATTTAATGGTAGTAAGTTAAACTCTTTTTGAATTAGTTTTATTCCTTTGGAGTAATCTTTTTTTAATCTTTTAAGTGCTTTATTAGGATTTTTAAAGACAGCATAGCCATATTTATTTGCTCCTATGTCAAAATCAATGTTCTTTTTTCCAAAGGAATTAATGTCAGTATTTCCTTTTATATTATTTTCTTCTGGTATATATATTTGTGAATATTTTAAATTGTTATCTATCAAATATCCATTTCTTACAAGTAATATTTTTCCTAGTATAGTAAGTAAAATAATAAGTAATATTGAAATTAGAATTTTATATTTTTTATTTTTATTACTATTGGATTTTAGTATGTTTAAAATATTTTTTTCAGATTGTTTTGTGGTGTCTTTTTCTTTCAAGTGTTCTCCTGCGAAAAGCTCATTTAATGATATTTCTAAAATATTACAAAGTTCTTGCATAATTGAAACATCGGGAAGATTTATTCCCCTCTCCCACTTGCTAACAGCATTTTTGCTAACTCCTAATTTTTCTGCAAGTTGTTCTTGAGTGATTTCTTTTGATTTTCTTGAGTTTGAAATAAATTTACCAATTTTCATTTGATTCATAAATTCTCTCCTTTCAAAAAAATCATACTATTTAATATGATAATTTTAAACATACCTATGGTTTACTAAGTTATTATTTATTTTTTTTATTATTTTTAGTCATATATATAACAGTTAAAATTATACCAATAAGGTTGCAACTAATTGATAAACCAAGAAGAAAACCACTTGTAAAGTCGCCAAAGTTACTTGTTTCATTTCCAGTAAAATATATATACGATAAGTACAATAAGTTTCCTAATATAATTAATGATGTTCCTGTTTTTAAATTTTTCATAAATAACCTCTCTTTAAATTTACTTATATATGCGTATTATATCATATATATCATAATTTGAATACTTGTTTTGTTTAGAATATTTTTTATGGTGCTGTTTTTCGAAACTTAAGAAATAGTAGTTTTATTTTCTTAAATGTGGATAATAAAATAAAAAAATCTTTATGTTACAAAGGGTTGAATTATTTTGTGGAGCATCAACTTTTTTATATTCGAGAAATTATAATTTCAAGTTTTTTAATTAATTGATAAATAAGTTATGGCGTATATCTGGAAAACAATGGTATTTACTCATGTTTTTTCTTTTCTTGCAACATTTCTTACGGCATTTCTTATGACATTTCTTATGACAATATTTTATCTATTAACGACTATATAAATAAAAAATATAATAATTTTAATATTTTTCTTATGGCATTTTCTTGCGACATGGTATAATTAAATTACAAGAATCAGGAGGTAAAAATGATAGATATAATTGAAGACGTAAGAAATGAATTTAAAGTTAAATTAACAGATAAGTTTGAAGATGAAGTTATTTCATTTTTAAATACCAATGGTGGTAATATTTATATTGGTGTTAATGACAAAGGCGATATTGTTGGGATTAATGGTAATATTGATTTGTTGCAAAGAACTATTAAAGATAGAATAAAAGATAATATTATGCCATCTACATTAGGGCTTTATGATGTAGTTGTATTAGAAGAAAATAATAAGAAATATATTAAAATAATTGTTGCTCGTGGTAGTGATGATCCATATTATATCAAAGGTATGGGATTGACTCCTGATAGTTGCTTTATTAGGGTTGGTAGTTCAATACAAAGTATGCCATATGATATGATTAATAATAGGGTTAACAAAAGAACAAGAACTTCTTTAAGAAATATAGTATCTCCTAAGCAAGATTTAACTTTTAGTCAATTAAAAATATATTATGAAGAAAAAGGATTTAATATAAACAATAATTTTTTAAAACAATTAGATTTATATACTGAGGATGGTAAATATAATTATAATGCTTATTTACTTGCTGATAATAATACTATATCTATTAGATTTGGTAAATATGAAGGAACTAATGCAGTTGATTTAATTGAAAATGAAGACTTTGGTAATTGTTGTATAGTTAAAGCAACAAAGAATATCTTAAATAAAATTGAAATTGAAAATAGAATATTCACTAAAATAGAATATCCTGAAAGAAAAGAAATTAGAATGTATGATTTTACAGCAATAAGAGAAGCAGTAGTTAATGCTATTGTACATAATGATTGGTCTAATGAATATGCTCCAAAGTTTGAAATGTTTAGTGATAGATTAGTTATATCGTCAAATGGGGGTATTCAACCATCTACTACAAAAGAAGAATTTTTGGAAGGTTATTCATTGCCTAAAAATAAAGAACTAATGAAAGTGTTTAATGATTTAGATTTAGTTGAACAAATGGGAACAGGTATAATAAGAATACTTCAAAGTTATGATAAAAAATCGTTTGAATTTTTCCCTAATTTTATTAGAGTTACGTTTCCATTTAATAAAGACAAATTTAGAGAAAATGCAAAAGAAAATAAAGAATTAACCGAAACACAAAAATCTATTATTAATTTAATGTTTGATTCACCAACTATTACTCAAGAGGCATTGTCAAAACTATTAGGTGTTAATATTAGAACTATACAAAGAAATATAAAAACACTTATAGAACTAGGATTAATAGAAAGAACAGGTGCTACTAAAAAAGGTGAATGGATAGTAAAAAATAAATAAAAATATTATCAATTAATTCGACCGCTTTTCGACCACTTTTTTTGACCACCATTGTTTTATGTATTAAAAAATCGAACTAAAAAGTTCGAATAAATATCAATTTGAAGCAATGACATGGGTCATTTGCGAAAAAATAGAAACAAGTAATTGATTAAATCAATCTATTAATAGTATAACATATTTGTTTATTTTAATAACGTTATAATTATATTTTTATCAACAAGTTTAAGATTTATTCTTCGCTATATTCTTTAACTCTTGTATTTACTCCATCAATAATTTTATATTGCCTATGTTTATTTTTATTTACTTTTTTTAAAATTTCGGTTTCTAAATCTACATTTAAAATCTCTGATAATCCAAGCAAATATATTACTACATCTGCAATTTCCTCTCCTACGTCTGTTTGTTTTTTTCTCCAAGCTTCATATGCTTCTGCCATTTCACCATAGGTTAAGCAAAATTCTTTATTAATGTCTGTTACATTAAATCCCTTATCCAATTTATTTTTATAAATATCTTTTTGTAATTGTTTTAAATCTATCATTTATTTTTCCTCCAATACATTATTTATTATTTTTCTAATTTCTAATATTCTTTTATTCATAAAATTTGGGTGGTCCTTGAACCATTTTATATTAAGCGGAGAAGGGTGTGGTAACACTATAGCTGGTTTTTCATTTATGTAATTATCTTTAAAAATTAATTCATTAAAATTTTCCTTTGGAAAAAACACTTTTGCTGATTTTGCACCAATTATTATATAAATTTTGTTATTAATATATTCTAGTTCTTTTCTTATCCAAGTTTCATAACAAATCTTTGGTGGCATTTTATCATTTCCATTTTTATCTTTTCCTGGATAACAATGAGCTAGAGCTGCTATATAAAAATTGTTTGGATTATAAAATGTGTCATCGTCTATCATATACCACTCATATTTTAGTTTTTTTCCACTTTGATCTGTAAATGGTTTTAATGTTTCATGAACGGTAGCGGATGGAGCCTGACTTATTTGAACTATCTTTGAATTAATATTTCCTAAAAATATAGGATGTGGTTGAAATCCAAACTTATCTTTGCAAATTTCACATTTTTTAATATTTTCTATTAAATTATTAAATTCTTTTTCCGTATCTTTTTTCATATCTTTTTCTGTACTCCTCAATATTACTAATTACTTCATCAAATATATACTCAATAGGTTGCATGCCATTAACATGTATTAGGTTATTCTCATTTATAATAGATAAATATGCATTTCTAACTTTTGCTAAGTGCTCGGCAGATGCTTTAATATTAAATTTTGCATCAGTATTTCTCTTAATAGATTCCTCTGGTGTGATATCAATAAAAAATCCAAGATCAGCCTTTGGAAA
>OIYV01000357.1_pt1 | contig 28367 bp, 13 predicted proteins | sample 1588251 | NCBI WGS metagenome assembly OIYV01 (sample SAMN03283282) | human gut metagenome | biome: human-associated habitat; material: feces | host: Homo sapiens | place: Peru | collected 2012
GAAATACAGAAAATAAAATTTCTTTTTCTAGACAATTCTATAATGATACTGTAACAATGTATAATACAAAGTTACAAGTATTCCCTTCTAATATCATTGCTGGAATGTTTAATTTTAAAGCTCGTGATTTATTCAAAGCTGAAAGTGATGAGGCTAGAAGAAATGTAAAAGTTGATTTTGGAAACAATAACTAAATAGCCGAAAAAACACTAAAGAGCTCTTAAATGAGCTCTTTAGTGTTTTATTTTTTTATATTAAATACATCTTTTGCATTCTTATATGTGACACTAGCTACCTCTTCCAAAGTTATCCTCTTAACCTCAGCTATTTTTTTTGCCATATATTTTACATTTCTTGGATCATTTCGTTTTCCCCTCAAAGGTTCTGGCGACAAGTATGGGCTATCTGTTTCAATTAAAACTTTGTCCATTGGTACCATCTCTATAATTTCATTTGCATTTTTAGAATTTTTAAAAGTAATTGGACCAGCAAAAGATATATAGAATCCTAACTTTAATCCCTCTTTTACTAATTCACGATTTAATGGACAACAATGAAATATTCCTTTCTTTTGTACTTTATTATCCTTCAAAATTTCTAAAGTATCCATAACTGCTTCTCTTGTATGTATTACTATTGGAAGCTGTAATTCATTAGCCATTTTTATTTGCTCTATAAATGCTATTTTTTGTAATTCTTTGTTTTCTTTATTCCAATAATAATCTAATCCTATTTCACCAATTGCAACTACTTTATTATTTTTCTTCACTAAATTAGATATTTCAGCTAAATCTTTCCACAATTCATCTTCTGTTTGTGGAATATCATTTGGAGAAATACCACAAGTAGCATAAATAAATTCATATTTTTTAGACAATTCTACTGCTTTTTTTGAACCCTCTAAGCTATATCCAGCAGATACAAAATTTTCTATCTCATCATTATGTATCTTTTCAATTATTTCTTCTCTATCATCATTAAATTTTTCATCATCTAAATGTGCATGACTATCAAAAAATTTCATATAAAACTACCTTCCTAAAACTGTCACATTTGCTACCGCATATTCCTTACAATGTGATATACTCAAATCTATATTTTCAATATCTTTTAAATCAATTCCTATAATATTTAATTTTGGTCTTCCTTGTTTGTCATTTACAACTTCAAAGTCCTTCCAACAAACCTCATATTTATCTTTTATCTTCCATGAAATAGCTTTAAATGCAGCTTCTTTTGCAGCAAACCTAGCAGCATAGTGCTGATATTTCTGTGACTTTTTTTCTTCACAATATTCAATTTCTTTTTTTGTATATACTCTTTCTAAAAACTTTGCTCCAAGATTTTCTATACTTTCTTTAATTCTTTCTATCTCAATAATATCTATACCACATGTAACTTTCATTTTTATCCCTCCAATGAAACAAGTTGAGACAACTGGGGACAGGTCTTTAGTGTCTCATTTACTTATATTTATAAATAATATTATATTAATTTTAAAATGAGACACTAAAGACCTGTCCCCAGTTGTCTCAACTTGTTTCATTGTCTCATTAATGTTATAAAGTTTAGTATGTTAAATAGCAATGATGCCACTAATATTACCGCAATTAGTATTGTTACTGTTTTATTTTTTTCTATATTTAAGTCTTTATATAAAACATCATATTTATTTTTCACTTCTCCATATAGCTTTTCTAACTCAAATGTTTCTTGCATTCTGTGATTTAATACTGTTCCAATTTCATCTTCTGTTATTTCTTGAATCCATATTTTTTTAGTAAAATCTATAAATTCTTTTCTTGCTTTTTTTACTAGTTTTGGATTTTTAAACTTCAACTGCAATTTTTTTAGATATATTTTTTTATATAAATTCAATATGTATGTATAAAAGTATTGATTTTCATATTCATCTGGAAGAATTGTATAATTATTCATATCACTACTTGAAGAAAATAATGTACACCCTAACTTAGTTAAGCCTACTTTTGCATATTTCCATTTTGAAAGTATTTTTATTTTTTCTTTTTCCATTTCATAATTTCTGCTATTATCTGCTGGTAATATATTAGCATACTTTATAAAATTGTGTTTTATTTTATCAAATTCATTTGTACTGTTCCATGCTTCTTGATCAATACATACATATGAATATGTCAAAAATCTTTCTGTATCAATATCTAGTTTAATAGCTCCTATATTAGAACCTGTAATATTTCTAATAAACTCTTTAAATGTTTCTACTTCATCAAAATCTCCTGTTTGTAAACGAATGTTATCATATGTATCTAAAACAGAAATATCTTGATTTATATCTCTAAATTTATAATTAAAATTTAATAAATCTGCAAATTTAGAATCTTCATCAATATTTGTTTTAATCACTAAAAAGCATATTCCTGTACTAAAGCATATAACTTCTACTTTCTGAATTGTAAAGAAAATTCCTTTTCTATCATCTACTTTTCCTTGTATATCTTTTTTTAATGTATATTCGAAAATATTACAAGAATATTTACTAAGAATAGCGGCTCTTGTTTCTATTGGTAATTCTTCCAACCTTTTCAACTCACTACTTCCAAAACTAAAACTAGAAAATAGTAATTCTTTTGTATTAGGCAAGAAATATTTATACATAGTATAATCTTTTTCCTTTTGAAATACCTTTAATTTAAAATCCTTATCTTTTAACATTTTTAATAAATATTTGTGATACTTTCCATCTTTTATAATAAATGGATGTACAAAATATGTATATTGATAATTTATCTTTAGTTCCATTTTACCACCTTATTTTCATTTAAAATGATATTATTTTTTAGTCAAAAATAATTATAATTGATTATAATAATTCATATTAATATCTTTTCCTAAATGCCATCTTCCTATAAAGTCAACTTTTAAATAATCTTCTAATTCGTATGTTGGTTCTTGAACAACATTACCTTTTTGATCAATTGCTCCCCATTTTCCGTCTTTTTTTACTGCTACATATCCATATGTATTTTGTTGTGTAGCATCATCATATATATAATCTACTATAACTTTTCCATCTTTATCAACAAATCCATATTTTCCGTTTTTCTTACTTATAAATAAAGTATGAGAATTAAATATATCTGATTCATTTTTTGCTTCAAATTTAAAATTATAGTATTTATGTTCTTCATCTTGTCTTATTTCTATATACCCTTTTTCAGTATCAATATCAAGTAATATTCCTGTCAATTTTACAGTATATGTATTGTCAATTATATCATTATTAAATTCTGCATCTTCTGCAATATATATATCTGCTTTTTCATTATAATATATAGAATTATATTTAAGTTCTACTTTAATATCTTTTTGTAAATCAATAACTCCGTATTTTCCGTCTTTCTTAGCTATAAATACTCCAGACTTTGCTTCACTCAAATATTCATAACTTGCTTCTATAGTTACTTCTCCTGTTGTTTTCATTACACCATATTTATTATCTTTTTTATATATAATTCCATTATCTATATTTTTCAAAATTTCTGTTATTTCATCAAATCCAGTTGTTAATATTTCTGTTCCATCTTTTTTTACTAATATTTGTTTTCCTGATTTTTTTACAACATAATAATCATTTCCATATACCTTAGCAATTTCGTCATATTTCATATCTAAAATAATATTTCCTGAGAAATCAACTATTCCATATTTTCCATCTGTGTTTTTTACAATATATCCTGATTTATTATCTTTTCCTAGATTAGTAATATCTGCATATTCTGTTTTTAAAATAACTTTTCCTTCATCATCTACTATTCCATATTTTCCATCTTTTAAAATCTTTAACGCATTTTTTATTCCTGATAATGCACTAATTTGGTCATATTCACATGATAGTAATTCTTTGCCTGATAAATCTATTATTCCGTACTTACCATTTTTCTCTACTTTTAAAACATCATCTTCATACCATAAATTATCTTTTTCATCTTTATTTTGAATTGCTTCTATTTTGTCATAATCTTTAAAGATTTCCTCATTTTTGCTATTTAATGCCTTTGTTTTGTAAGTTCCTGTAGTATAATCTACATCATATGTACATAAAAACACATCGTTTTTGCTATTTGGTACAATAATCATTTCTGAATAAGATGGATCTATTATTACACTTCCCGTCTCATCAATAACACCCCATTTATTATCTTTAAATGCTGCAAAATAATCTTTACTAGCAATTTTCCCTTGTTCTTTATTTTTAGTTAATACTCCTTTTATAATAAAAATAACCATAATAATAACAATAATTGCTAATATAACGGCAAATACCTTTTTCATATTTAATTTTGGCTCTTCGTACCTTCTACCTCTACTTCCTCTGCTCATTTTATTTTAGCCCCCTTTTATATAAAATATTTATTTGAATTTTCTATTATATTTTGTATTTTTTTGTAGTTTCACATTTATTTTATATCATCCTTTATAATTAGTCAATCCATTTTTCTCTAAGTTTGAGCATTTTTTCAGCAAATTTGTTCGCGTGCGAAAATTTATAAAAAATGAGGAAGGATTCGCATAAAAAAATCCTTCCTCTGTGTTGATTTAAAATATTTAATTCTAAAATCTTATTCTTCTTTTTTTCTAAATTTACAAACAATAATACTCATATCATCCTTTGCCACACCATAATTATTATCTATAGCTTCATTTAAAATTAAATCTGCTATTTTCTGAGTATTACTAGTTTCAACATCCTCTAACATATATTTAATCCACAACTCTTTATTTTTATATTCAATATTAGAATCTAAGATTCCATCTGAACACATAAGCATAATATCTCCTGCTTCTATATCTTTGTCAAAAGTCTGAATTGTTGTTTCTTCTATAATTCCTGTTGGTAAAGATGTTGATTTTATCATTTGAACTCTTTTCTTATTTTTTATATAAGTTGGACAAGCTCCACTTTTTATAAATTCTATATTTCCTTTATATAAATCTACAATCGCTATATCTAATGTTGCAAATATTTCGTTATTTTGATTTAACAATGCTGTATTTATTAAATCTAATGATATCTTTTTATCAAATCCAGATAAAAGTAGGTTTTCTAATAATCTTAATGCATGTAAACTACTATTTTTAGCCTCTTTTCCACTTCCCATTCCATCACTTATTGCCACTAAATATTTTCCATCTTTTAGCCTAATACTTAAATTGCTATCTCCTGAAGTTTCGCTTTTACTTTTAGTAGTTTCTGCTTTACCAATTGCCATAATATATTTGTCTTCTGATAAAAAGTTTAATCTTTTTCCTACACTAGCTTCATCATTTAATACTATCTTTTCTTTCAGTACTTTTGTCAATATATCTTCTATTACTTCTATTTTTGATGTTTCCAATATTTCGTCTAAATATATTTCAATTAAAAAACGATTATCTTTTTTTATAACTAAATCTTGAACTTCTATTTCTTTTTGTCTTAACAACTCTATAATTTCCGTTTTTTGATTTTCATATTTTTCTTCTACTTCTAAATCTTTCTCTAAGTCTTTTGCCATACTTTGAATTGCCTTTGATACTCCGTTTAGCTGCCTTCCAATATTTTTTTGATTTTCTTCTACTTTTTTTCTCCATATAAAATTAGATTTACTTATTTTATATGATACATTAATAACTCTTACCATCTGTGAAATATTTTCTTCTAAATACTTACTAATATTTTTATCTTCAAATCCTACTACATAGCTGTTACAATCAGCAAATATTTTTAACAAATCTTGTGTTGTAATTTCTTGTTTATCCAATAAAAAGTCAAATATTTCACTAACAATTTCACCTTCTGTATCTGCTATATCTTCATATAACATGTTTTCTTTATATGGTTCTAGATTATTTAATAATTCAGATAAGAAAATTTGCTTATTTCCAATTTTATTATTTCCTTCTCCATAATTTACTTGTTCTGTATTTCTATATGTTGTTGCCATCTCTTGTATTGCTTCTGAAACATTATTTAAACTTTGAGCCATTTCTTTGCTTTTATTTAATGCTCTACCTGGAGCACCTGGTAAAAATTTATTAGTTCCTATAAATTCTTCTATATCAATTTTTAATGTTTTTGGAATTAATAATAATCCTAATGATGCTATTAAAATTTCTTTAAAATGTATTAATTCTACTGTATAGCCATTTGATACATATGCTAAAAGTACATTTCCTAATGTAAAACCTATAACAACTCCTATTTTACCAAACTTATTTAAAATTCCTGCTAACATTCCAGATATTGCATATGCTGCTATCATTATTGGTTCTGTTCCAGATATAACACCTAATGTTACTCCTATTGTTACTCCTGATGTAGTACCTATTAAAATTCCATTTTTCCAACCTAAAATCATAACAATTAATATGCTTAATATATTTCTAATTCCAAATCCAGCTATACTTAAATCTCCAAAGCCTCCTACTGCAATAGCAAGTAAAAGACTTGCACCTATTACTTCTTCAATTGAAAATGCCCTCTTTAAATAGAATTCTTGTATTACAACTGTTGAGTTTACAAAAATTTTATAAAATACTAGTGCTATCATTGCTAATGTAATTGTAGATAATATATCATAAATAGTAAATCCAGACATTACACATTTAACAGCTTGGATCACTAATACAGATATAAAAACATTTTTTCCTACTTTTATTTTTTCGTTTCTTTCTTGCTCATTATAACGAGGTTTTATAATAAACAAACTTATTAGCATAACTAAAGCTGTTAAAAAATAGCCAAGTACTCCGCCTACACCAAATTTAATAAAATTTCCTATTAAAGATGCTAAAACTATTCCTAATGCTGGAATAGAAGATGCAAAACATGCACCTAACATACTTATACTAAAAATTGAAAATTCACCATTTAACCCAACAAAAGATAGCATAAATGAAACTATGTAAAGTACGATATTGTCTTTTGTAAATACATTTGAAAATATATTTAGTTTGTTTGTACTTTTTTTGTTTTCATTTTTGCTATCTAAATCTATTGTATTTTCATTTATATTTTGAAACATCCTTACCACCTCTTCTTTTTTAAGTTATTATTTAACTTTTTTTAAATTAAATATATTTTACTACTTGTCCTTTGTGGTTTTTGTCTTTTTTGGTAGCCTGTACCGAAAAAGTTTTTTACATTTTTTTATTTATATTTAGCATTTTTTTTATATTGTTTTAATATTTGATTTTTATTTTATTATATATTGTCGAAAATTGCAACATAAATTTTATTTAAATTTCAAAAGACGTTTCAGTTTAGTAAAAAATCTTTTTATAACGAATAAATCCAATAATCGCACATATAATAGCAACTACAATTCCTACTCCAACCCAAGAACTTAATCCTGCCTTTGGAAGGTTGGTATTTTTAGCCGTATTTTGAGCATTACTTGATTTTTGTGTTAATGTACTATTTTTTGAACCGCTATTATTACCATTAGTATTGCTTTGAGAAGATGTTTGTATGTTTACTGTAACAGTCTTATTTGTTTTGGCTGTTTCTGTAGTACCATAGCTAGAAAAAACGTTTTTTAAATCAATAGTAGCTGTTGAAGCTGTTACTCCTGATTTTATTTTTGCCTTTAATTTTGCTACTACTTGCGTATTTTTTTGATTACTCATATTATTAATTACAAATCTTCCTTTTAAACTACTATCTGCTGATTGATTTAGTGATACACTCCAATTATTACCAGCTGTTACAATCTCTACATTTTCAAATATATTCTCATCATAAGATATATCTCCTTGTATAGCATTAATTCCATCACCTGTTTGATCTATGTCTGCCATTCCTAAATCAACAGTTATAGTATCTCCTGGTTTTGCATTTACTTTTTCTGGGTTAACTGAAAATGTAAATGTATAACTTGCTGCTTTTACAGGGAGGGCTATAGAAACTAATAACATAGTAGCTATTATCAAAGTTACAATTATTTTACTATTTTTCACTTTTTTTCCTCCTTTCTATTAATTGTATAATTAAAATTGTTAATATAATTAATATGATTACAAATAATATTATAATTATATATTTTCTATAATTATATTTTTGTTCTTCTTGTTGTACATTTTCTTGAGTTTTCTGTTGTACTTCTTGGTTTTCGCTACTATCTTTAGTAACAGTTATATTATTATTTTCTATTAATAAATTAATTTCTTTATCTTCTGATTCTATCTTTTGTGCTTTATAACTAGTTTGGATATTTTCAATTTTTACTTTAGTATTTTGTTTTTCTATTGGATTTTTTAATTTTAATTCTATTTGAGCTACCTCTGTATCTTTATTTACATTTCCAGATGTAGTAATCAGCATAAAACTTCCATTATTTTCATTATCTTCCTCGTTATTATAAGCACAAGACCAATTATTCATTCCAACAAAAGTTACACTTTCAAATAAACTAGTATCATAAATAAGTTTTCCACTTACTGCATTTATTCCATTTGAATATTCCTGTAAATCTGATAATTTAAGTATTATTTGAATTTTTCCTTCTTGCAAACTTGGCTCATTGACATTTGCTTGCAAATCAAATGCTAGAACATGTATTGGAATCATAAATAATATTATTATCATAATTATAAAAATAATTTTTTTCTTTTTCAATTTATGTCCTCCTTATGATTTTACATATTAAACTTGAGTTTATTATATTTTTAATTCAAATCCATACCACAAAATAATATGGATTTGAATCTTAATATGTTATTTTAATACTTTCTTTTTAATAAATACTACACCTGTGCCTAATATTACAAAGAATGATATTGCAACTATTGTAATTAAAATATAATTTTTGTTTTCTCCTGTAGGTGTTGTAATTGTTACAGTTTCACCTCTATCATATAAAGATGTATATTTTGGTGTTACTTTTCTTCCTGTTCTTGTATTTCTAGTTATTTCAGTTATTTCTATATCATTATTTAACTCAATTTCATCTGTATTTGTTAAAATCTTCGAAGCCGTTAAACTTGCATTTTTAGATTCACCTGGCGCTATTTCTTTTTCAAGGTCAGCATTATATAAAATTGTTTTATCTGCTAATCTCTTTTTTCTTGCTGTTATAATATTTTCTATTTTCCAATTTTCTATTGCTTCACTATATTGCTCTTCAAATTTTTCATACCCTATTCTTATTTCTGTATTTCCAGAAGCATCTGTTGAAGATGATTGGTATTTATGCAAGTACTCTTCTATTACAGTTGGTTTGCTAACTTCTTCATTATAATTTTCTATTGTCTTTGTCACCCATTTTGTATTTTCATCATTTGCAATCATTGTATTATCTAAATAATCATAAATTCCACTAGCCTTAACCTTCACAATGTCTTTGTCTTCGTCTTTTTCATATCCATACCAATAATAGTCCTTTGAATCATAATCTATTTCACTGTTATTTTGTACCTTAATTTCATATTCAATTTCTGCTTTCGAGCCTTGAATTAATTCACTATCAATTTCTGCTTTTATTTGCCCATTTTTTGGCTTGCTTTTATCTGAAGGTCCTGTATATATTACACCTTTTACTTGTTGTTCTAGTTGTAATTTTCCATCTTTTTCTACTATTTTTGCATCTGCAATTACTTGTCCATTAGCCAATGTGATTTTCATTGATTTTGCTCTCTTAGTTACATCTATTGATTGTCTTGGTCTCTCTATAATACCAAAATCTATATTTTCTATGCTGAATGTAACTTTATCAATTCCATTGGTCTCTGTCTTTCTATTATAGATATCATCTTTTAATTCAACTCCAAATGTCATAGAATTTGTCATTGAGTCCATTGAGTCCTTTTTATCTATACTTGTGTCTCCGCCATCAATTTTTAATCTTGTAGCATAATTGTCTTTTGCATCTGAATATCTTGTATTTGTATTTACCCTATACCAAGTTTTTTTATTTTTTTCTTTCTCTTCTTTATTAGCAGATGTCCAAATTGTAGATTTGTAATCTTCAATGGTATACTTACCATCTCCCCAGAAGTATACAATTCTATATTCTCCTGGTGCAAAGTCTTTTATCGTAAATGCTCCATCTTTTCCTGTTGAATCCTTATTATCTCCTCCATAAGTAGTCGTTCCAACAGGTTTAGCTTCTGATTTTAATTGCATATCTATGATTTTTCCATCCTCATCTTTTATCTCCTCAAAATCAGCTTCTTTATATAAACCTACTTGCACTCCAGATATCGTTTTTTCTCCATCATCAAATTTTCCATTTCCTAATCTTTCTCTATTTGTTCCTCCTTCTGTTGGATCTACTGCATTATCCTCAAATACTGTACCTTTTATCTCTCTTGGATTTGCAACTTCTAGTATTAATCCTGGTGCATAATCCGTATCATCTTCATATGTATCTTTATTTCCTGGAATTGTACTACCTGGATTAGAATTGCTATCTATTCCTGCATAACTCTTTGTAAAATCTTTATCACTATATGTTGAATATGAATTAATTTCAACAATATTTTTTAAGTCTTCTATATTTGTTTTTTGGTTTCCATTTTTATCAAATAAAATATCTTCTACACCACTTCTTGTTAATGTATATTCTACATAAATATTTTTATTGCTTTCATTTGGGTTTATTTTCGTATCGCAATTTATGATTAACTTTCTATATTCAGCATCTTGATAAGATCTATCTAATTTGTACCTAATTTCATCCTTAATCTTACCATTTTCATAACCTGTGCCAATTGCGCCATTTTCTTCTATTGTATATCGTGCATCAAAATAATCTACTAAACTATTTATCTTAGAATATAATACTCCTGATCTATTTTTTAGAGTTATTTTATACACTACTTTTACTGAAAAATCTTCATCTTGTGTTTCTTTTACGTCTGATGGATAAATTGCTCTTGTAAACGATTTGTTTCCGAATTTTTCTCCAAATTTAACATCTACGTTAAATTCATCCTCATTTTGATCTTTATCTACAAATTTTTGATTATACATATATGTATGCTCATATCCATTTACAGTAACTTTTGCACTATATATATCTTTTGTAAGTGCTAAGTCTGGTTGCGCTCTTTCTTTTACTCCTAAATTAATATTTTCAATTGTATCAATATATTGTTCTTTGTCTGATAATATCATCTCCATTGTTTTATTTTGTCCAAAAAATTTACATGAAGCATCTTCACTTGTATTTGTTTCTGTTCTTGCAGTTATATTAAAAATATTATTGTTAGTATTATCTTTTACAATAATAGGATATTTCTGTTCATTATAACCAATAACTCCACCTGGATATGATAAACTGCTTGCATAATTATTATGATTATAATCTAACGTATCAACATTGCCATCACTGTCTATTTTTTTATTATTTTCTATTACAGCCCAACTTTCATTGAAACTTGTTCTATTATCTAAATACGTTCCATCAATAGACTTATCAACTAGATTTTGAGAATTTGAACTTATTTCAGCTACTTTGTTTGTATTTTCTTCTTTCACGTTAACACTAACAGTCTCATAATTTAATCCATTATATGTAAACTCTATATACCCAGCTTTTTTTGTCTTTGAATTATATATATCTTCTATTTTTACATCTATCAATTCTTCATTTAAAGATATGATATTTTGAAGTTTTTCTATATCAGCTTTGTCAATCTTTCCATCATTATTAATATCCATTAATCCATTGGTATATTTATTTGTTTCTCCCGAACTTATAACTCGCGTAATTTCAGTTACATCAACTATAGATATTATACCATCTCCATTTATATCAGCCATCGACTTTGTTCCAAATACATAATTACCTTTTTCGTCTGTAATAGTCTGACCAAGAAGTTTTCCTTCCCAACTATATAACTTAACTAGTACATTTGCTAACCTTTTATCCTCTTCTTTATTACTTTCTGTGTTTTCTTCTACATCACATTTTTCATTTCCTGCCTTATTGTCTTTACCACCAACTCTTTTGTCTTCCCAAGCATATCCACTCAATTTTATATATTTTCTTTTATTTTTAAATACTACTATTTCATTTCTATTTTCCTCTTTTGGAGGTTCCTTCGTATTATATGATGCTCTATCAACCACTTCTACAGTAGCAATATGACCTTTTCCACTTCCGGTATTATCCTTATTCGCCGTTGATGTGTAACTCCAAGTTATATAATCATCATCTACTTCATATCCAAAATATATATCTCCAACTGAAACTTCTTCTACGTAATATGTTCCTTTTAAAATGTTTCGTACTTCTATAATTCCATCACTGTTAGTCGTAAATATTGTTGCTTCGTTTTCTGTATCTACAGTTTGCATATCATCTACATGTACTATTCCTGTAATATCTTTTTTCCAACCATCACCTGTTTTAACTTGTATGTATTTGTTTTCGTCTTTTTTCTTTATTTTAAAACTTACTCCCTCTAAATTTTTTTCAGAATCTGCATCTTGTTTTATTATTTTAAGGTTTCCTGTTTGTTTTTTGTTTTTTGCCTCATATACTACAGTCTTTGTGGATTTTACTTTAACTGAATCTTCTACCATAACCGTATATCCATAATTAGAATTTGATACTTCCTTTACTTTATATTCTCCCGTAATTATATTTTCAAGATTTATTTCTCCATTTTCATCTGTGGTATAAGATCTATCTAAAGTTTTATCAGGACCTTTTACACTGAATTTTACCCCTTTTAATCTTTCGCCAGTTTCTTCATCTTCTTTTATTATTTTTAAATTTCCTGTAAAGTTCATCCATTTAATTGACTTTTCATTACTAACTACTTTGTTTTCTACATCTGATTGACTTTTATCTTCAAATTTTCTAAATGTGACTACATCTTGTGTAGTTGAACTATAGCTATATTTTGCCTGTCTATAAACCTTCTGCCCTTTTTTCACTGTTGCACTAGTTTTTGCTCTAAGCTCAATATACGCAATTCCGTTTTTTATAGTCCTCTTCTTTTACATAAATGGAAAACTCAATTTCTTTATTTTTATATTCTTTTTTAATCTTATAATTTCCTGAACCATTATTTTCAATGCCACTATTATTCGAGTTACTCCATACATCGCAATAAACAGTTTTTTTATTATAATTATAAGCATAAAACATCAACTCTGCTTCTGTACTAGAACATTTAAATTTAAATGTACTTAATTTTTTCATTGCAATTCCATCTGGATGTTGTTCTTCAACTTGAATAGGATTTTCATCTTCCACCTTAGTCAAATCAAATTTTAAATTTTCTGCTTCTTCATTGACATTTGTATAAGATGCACTACCTGTATATCCTTTAAATTTATATTCGCTTCCATCTCCAGCAACACCAACACCTGCTTGAACACATAAAGCATCCCCTGTTTTTTCTTCTCCATAAAAATATCTACTACCATAATTATTAGAATATCCATGCGAATTATATCGACTATATGTAAACTTAGCATTTGAAGGTGCTGCAGCCTGCACATTATCACTTCCTGCAATAAGTGTTGCTATAATTATAATACCTAACAAAGATATCTTTCCAATTTTTAAAATTCCATATTTATAAAATAAGAAAACACCAATTATCACTAAAGCTGCTAACACTATACCTACTGATATATAAACTAATGCTCCAGTACTAACAGATATAATTAAGTCTACTTTTGAAAAATCATCTTCTGTTTCTATTTTATTTCCTGGTTTTGAATCTATATCCTCTATTCCTAAAGAATTTTTCATTTCTCGTATTTCAGCCTTATTAGTAAAAGTTCCTGTAGAATTTGATGTCATGGTTTTTGTAAGAATTAACTCTAATTCCATACTCTCACCTGGTTTTATACTTTGGTTTGTAGTATTTACAGCTTCACCATTACTATTAATTGTCCAATTCTTGTTCATCTCTGATGTAAAATTAAATCCCTCTGGTATATAATCAGCAACTTTTACATTAGTTACTGGTAATTCACCTTCATTAGTTACTATTAACTTATAATTAACAACAATAGTTGCTCCTTGAATTTCTTTAGATTTTATTTCAATTTTTGCTAATTGCTCCTTGTCATATGTATATTCTTTTGTTCCACTTGTAGTTATTACTTGTACTTTAGAAATATATTTATCTAACTTCACATCACATATTTTGTTTTTTATTAATCCTATATCTATATTAGAAACCGTTGCATTTAAATCTATTGTGTCTGTTATACCTACCTTTGTCTTTTCTCCCATCAACATAATTTCTTTAACAACAGCATCTGAATTCATATTATTTGATATGCCACTTTTTTGATATTCTGTAATAGAATATATATTTGTATCATAATTAAAAATAACAATATAATTTCCACTTTCTAGTTCTGTAAAATAATATTTACCTTCAGAATCTGTAGTAGTTCTCTTACTTATTTGACTAGAATCTTTACTATTTACTAATATAACCGGTATTCCACTTAGTCCTTTTTCAGTTGTCTGTCTTTTTCCATCTTCATTTTCATCTTCCCAAGCTATTCCTGATATATTATATAGTGACGGAATATTGGGATCATCTGGAACATTCGGATTATCTGGATTATCTGGATTGTCTGGATTGTCTGGATTATCTGGTTCTTCATTTTCTTCATAATTGTATGGAAGAATTACATGTGTAATTGTATTTGAAACTTTTGATTCTATATTATCTTCCTCTAAAATTCCTGATACTGTTGCATTATTCTCTATCTTTTCCTTTTCCAATACAAGTCCAGCTTTAGTTTTTACTTTTATACTAACACTTTTTCCGTAAGGTATAGTAAGACATAAATCAACATTTGGTAACCTATTTCCATCTTCATCTGTTAATTTTCCTATATTTTCTATAACATTTTCTTCCTCTTTATATATTCCTGTTGATTTATAATTCTCAATTTGTCCATTTTCATCTTTTTCTTCTTCCTCAACTTCTTCTTTATAGTTATTATATATAATTTTTACAGGTTCTACTTCTTCTGGCAAGAAATCTATTACCCTAACCCCTATAGAAGAAACAAATTCATTTTGTAAATTACTTTTCCCAGTATTAGTAACTATTATTTCATAATCAATTTCATCTCCATATTTTACTTCTTCACCTTCATTTTCAGAAGTCATTACTATAGATACACTATCGTAGCCATATAGAATTCGATTTTGGTTTGAAGAATAAATTTTATTTTCTATTTCTACATTTGCAATAGCCGTTAACTCAACTTCTGAATTTTCTGTCTTTTCTTCTATTTTACTACTATTTATATATCCTGCAATCAAATATTTTTTGTTAGTCTGTATCTTTACAGAGATATTATTTTCATCTATATTGGCTACTTTGTTTAAATCTAGTTTTGACCCCCCACCTTCATAATTTGGATCTATCAAAATATAATCTAATTCAAATTCTTTTGGTACTTTTACCGTCGCTGTTACTTCTTCCCTAGAATTACTTGTTACTAAAAGAGTATAAGTCCATGTATCCTTTTCAGAGCCTAAAAAAGCCCCTAAAAAAACTTTTGCTTCAGCTCTCTCTATTTTATTAGTAATATTATAATCCATCACTTGATTTTTTTCTGCATATACTTTTATATTAGTAGTAATTTGTTGTTCATTATTACTCTCTGCTAAATCCTTTACTTGTACTTCATAAAACTTATTAACACTTTTTCCTGATTCTAATGTTTCTATTTCTATTTCCTTTTGTTTTAATTCAGTATCAAAATTATAACAATATTTGCCTGTTTCTTTATTATATTCCGCTTCCAATTCACCATAAACAGTACCTTCTGGAATAGTTCCAACAACCTTAACATTATCAATCTGTTTATCAGAAGTATTTGTCACTTTAATATTATATTTAATAAACTCTCCTTCATAAACAGTATCTCCATCTTTTAAAGTTGTATCCCCTCTTACTGGCACAACTTCTACTTTCAATCCATCCACATTTTCTGATGTAGTATTTAATGTATCTCCAACATTAGAAGCTACAATTTGTTCACTTTGGTTTGATACTTCTTCTTTATAATTTTCTATCTTTATTTGTTTATTTTTTTCTTCAACTTCTGTGCTTCCATCTAAAGTATATTGGTTTGCATATATTAAATTTACATTTTCTATTGCTCCCTCAATATCCTTTTTCAATATTACTGTAGCAGATATTTTTACATCTGTTATTAACCCCAATGAATTATCATTGTAACTAGTTTGCTCTCCTATTAAATTAGCTACAATCACTATATTTCCATTTTTATTTGTTTCCAAATATGGATCTTGCAATTCTAATCCATTTGCATAAACAACAGAACTATTTCCTAATATAACCTTTTCAACTTGACTTGGAAGCTCTATTTTTATTTTTGGATTTTTTAACATATTATCATTTATAGTATTTGCATTTGTATATACATCAAATGTGATTTCATTTTGTTGCTTATTTGTCCATTGATCATTATTTACTTCTAATGTTACATTTGTTTTTGAATCTTTTATATCAATCTTGTTTTCATATTCTTTACTATATACTTCTATTTCTTGCTCAGTTTCATTTATTGTCTCACTTCTTACCCCTATTAAACTTCCTACTGTCTTTATTTTAGAATTATTAATCTCTAACATGCTACTCTTAATTACTTTTGTATTTTCAATATTTAAAATACCCTCATTTTGAATATTACTTGTTTTTATTATTATAGCTTGTGGTTCATTTTCATAGTTGATTGTAACAGTTCCATCTTGTTCAAATTCTGTATCTTTATTAATTGTTGCAATTAAATTTTGATTATTATCTAATATACTAATTTCTCCATCTAATCCTAAAACTCTTGTTACATCACTTCTTCTTATTTTTGTACTTTTATAAACTAAATCTCCCTTATTCTCTACATCAATTTCTGTTTCACTATTATTGTTATTTGCTTTTACAAAATTATTATTTTCTAATATTTTTATTTTTTCTTGTGATTCCTTTTTACTAATTAATACACTTTGTTTTTCTGTATATACTGTATCATAATTTGTTCCATTAATTATATTTGATTTTATATATCCATTAGCTATATCTAGTGTATTATATGATATATTAGTTAATTCTCCAATATTTTCTTTAACTTTACCTGTAAGCTCATCTTCTGCACTTGCCAATCTATCATCTTCAAATAATGATGCTTTTACTGAAATTTTAATGTCTAATTCTCTTTCAATTGGTTGCTCTATATAAGTATCATAATAACAAATTACTAAATACTCGTCTTTAGCATCTTTGCTAGGTTCTGAACTACTAATTGGCTCTCCATTTTCATTTTCATTGCTAGCTTTAATTACAACTGTTCCTGTTGTGTTGTCATATTGATAGTTTTCTTGTATCTCTTCTGTTTTTCCATTTGTAGCTTCTGTACTTTTTGCAACCACCTTAACATCATATGGATATTTTCCATCAATTTGATTAAGTCCAATATTCAATTCACTTTCTCTAGTTGGAATGTATTCTCTTAACTCTTCTTCGTTATTTCCCACTTTTACATCGTATTGTATTAAAGTTCCTTTATCTTGATCTGATATATTATAGTTAATATATTTATCTAAATTAACTTCTAATTTCATTCTAGAGTTATCTGCACCAACACTAACATTTCTTATGAATTGCATAAAAAACAGTATGCTTAAACAAACTACTGCTAATAAAGTTGTACATAACACTATTTTCTGATAAATCTTATTTTTCATCTAGCTCCTCCTCTGCCCCTTTAAATACATCTAAAAATGGACTTATATATTTAAAATATTTATACTTTTCCTTACTATATATAGTACTTATTTTCGTTTTCAAAATCAATATAAGTTTTTTCCTGCTTAACCAAATATTACATTTTCCATCTGTAATACCTTTAGGGACAGTCATTTAGCCTTGTTTTAATACACTTTCTTTAAATTTTATTTACAATTTAATTACAAATTTCTCTTTTATATTACAAAAAACTCTCCAATTAGTTATTTGCGTAAAGAAAAAAGGATTAAATCTTTTCAGATTTAATCCTTTTTGGTTTTATATTATAAAGTCTTCTTTTTTATTATTACTACTCCAGCTCCTAAAATTACTAATGCTATTACTCCTATCATTATTGGTACAATAAATTCTAGATTAGCACCTGTACTTGGTGTTACGATTACTGTTTCTGCTATACTTTCGTCTGACTCTTTAGTTTCTTCTTGTCCTGGAATATAATTTCCTGGTGTTGAAATTGGTTTTGAACCTCCGTCCTTTGTCAATTCTGTAATTTCTGATTCATTGTCTAATGAAATCTCATCTGAATTTGATAGTACTTTAGAAACATTTAAATTTACTGTTGCTGATTCAGTAGGTTTTAATTTTTGTCCTTTTAGACTTTCTGTGTAAAGAATTGTCTTGTCAGCTATAGTTGAATCTTCATTCTCGTATACTTCTTTTGCAACAATGTTTTTAATTTCATCTAAGCTCTTTACAGTCCATTCTTTATTTTTCTCAGCTTCAAATCCCCAATTTTTATCTAAGTAATCTATAATTGATGTTGGTGTTATAGTAACTTCATTGCCTGATTTAATTCCATATTTATAAAAGTCCTCTGATACATAATCTAATTCACTATTATTAGTTACTTTTATTTCATATTCTACTTCAACTGTTGCTCCTTGAATTAACTCATTGTCTAGTTCTAATTTAACAAGTCCATTTTTTGGTGTAGTAGTACTTGATGGTCCCATATATGTTACATGATTTCTTTCTCCTGTAATATTTCCTTTTTCATCTATTGCCATATCTGCGATTACTTGACCATTTGCTAATGTAACTTTAAATGTATTTACTCTTTTTCTTAAAGCTAAATCTTGTCTTGCTCTCTCTACAATACCAAAATCTATATTTTTAATCTTAAAATCTGGACTTTTAAATTTATCAGTTGTTGGTTCTATTGTAGTTGTTGTTGTGTATTCTACACTAATTCCCATTGTTGGTGTTGTTGAATCCATTGTTTTAATTTTAGTAGCTGTTTTATTTGTAACTTTTGCAATTTCAGCATCGATTTTTTTCCTTGTATTATAATTATCAATTGCATCAGTATATCTAGTATCTACATCTGTTTTATACCATTCTTTATTTGTAACATTTGCATCATATCTATCTTTTTCATAAACTGTTCCTTTGTAATTTTGAACTGTATATTCTTTATCTCCCCAAGTATAAGTTAATGTGTAATTACCTGGTATATAACCTTCAATTTTGAAATCACCTTTATCATTTGTTGTTGTTTCATATACTTTTCCGTTTTCTATATTCTCTTTAAGTGTAACTTTTACATCTTTAATTCCCTTTTCTCCGTCTGTATACATTCCATCACCTTGTCTTACTTCTCCTGTCTTTAATTCATTTGAAGTAGAATCTAAAAATACCTTACCTGTCATCTCTCTTGCCTTATCTGAAACTACTAATTTTAAACCTGGTGCTGAATCTGTATCATCTTCATATGTTGTTGTATCTCCTGGTACTGCATTTCCTGGGTTTGAATCTGTATCTATTCCTGCATATACTTTTCCATCTGTATCAAATACAGAATAAGAATTGATTTCTACAACATTATCTAAGTTTTCTTTATCGTTCAAGATTTTAAGTACAGCATCTCTATTTAATTCGAATTGTACATAGACATCTGCTGATTTATTATGTTCTATCTTTGAATTTGTATTAATAATTACTTTTTGATATTTATCATTATAACTTTGACTACCACTGTTTGAAATATCTCCTGTTACATTTCCTTTTTCGTCAATTCCTGTTCCTGTTTTTATTGATGTATAATTTGAATCATAGTAATCTACTATGCTATTTACTTGTACTTGTAAATTAGAAGATTCATTTTTCATTGATATTTTATAGGTTACGTATACTTTTAATTCTTTGCTCTTATCTGAACTTGTATATTCTTTATCAGCTTTATAAATAGCTCTTGTATATGACATGTTTCCATATTTATTTCCAAATTTAACTCCTACATTAAATCCGTCTCCATATTCTCCTTGATTATTAAATCTGTTTGCATACTCATATATATGGTTATATCCATTTATTGCAACATTTACATTATATAAATCTTTTACTAATGCAATGTCTGGTTGCTCTCTTTCATATAAACCTAAATTTATATACTTAATTTCTTCTTGTCCTGGAGTAAAGTGGTCTTTTATAACATATCCTGTTTCATTTGTATTAGCTGTTATTGGATATAATCCTGTATTGTTAAGTGTTGATGTATGTTTATTTTTGTCAATGTTATAATTTAAATCATATTTTGGATTTCCAGCACTATCTTTTGTAATACCTTTATTACTTTCTGTACTTCCTTCTATTACTGAGAATCCTTTATTAAATTCATCTCTTACACTACTATTTTCAGCAGCTTTTGAACCATTGTCTCTATCAATATGAGGTATTACATTTGTATAAGTTAATCCATCATATTCAAATTCTATATAATATTTTTCTAGTTCATCTACTAAAACATCTGTAAATAAGTATTTTCCTCCATTAGCTGTCTTAGCTTCTTTCACTACTTTACCTGTTGTTTTATCAATTAATCTCACAGTAATTCCATCTAACAATATGTCATTTGAGTCATACTCATTGTCTTTATATAAGTCATTTCTCTTAGATTGTTTTGAGAAGACCTTATCTACCCATACATATCCAGAAAGCTTAATGTATTTTTGCGGATTTGGAATTTGAAGTTCTGCTGTTTTATCCACAGTAATTGACTTTTCTTGTCCTTCTTTTATAATTTCATAACCATAATTTGGGTTTTTAGTTTCATAAGCTACATATGTACCTACAACTAAATTTTTAATTGTGATTTCACCATTTTTATCTGTTATAAACTCTGTTGCATCTTCTTTTTTATCTGTATAAGATACTGTGTCATTTTCTACTTTTACCCATTTTTTAGTATCTTTATTTTGTACATAAAATCCTACACCTTGTAATTTTATCTTTGTATTATCTTTGTTAACCTTTATAACTTTTAAATTTCCTAATATTCTTATATCATAATCAAAAGTCTGGTTTATGTCTATTTCTTCATTATTATAGTTATATTGTAATAGGTTTTGTTGACTCATACTTGTACTTTCCCAGAATTTAATAGTTACATGTTTTACATTGGCTTTACCTTTTACTGTAATTTTCTTTATCTGGCTTGTACCATCTGTTGGCATCTTTACACTAATATAAAACTCATTTCCACTTTTAATTTGATTTATATTAGAATATTTAGAATATTGATTATCATTTATACGTTTTTCAAAACATTTTATTTCCATTTTTGAATTTTTATCTGTTATTACATTAATTTCTGATAATTTTTCAGGAAATTCATATTTAAATGGTCCTACTCTTAAATATTGTTCATTTCCTTCTGTATATTGTGTTACTTTTATTTTACTTTTATCTGTTTTATCAGTTATTTGTGTCAAATTTCCATTTTTGTAATTATTAGCATACTCTTCTGCTTCTGTTTCTATTGATGTATTAAAATTACCTTTTGAATTATTTACGAAATCCTGTTTAATTCCATGTTTATATCCAACTTCTGAACGCCATGTACCTAAATAATTCCATATTGCATTTTGCACTGGTAAATTTTCAACATCACTTCCTCCATAATTTTCTAATGTTCCTCTTTTATTTGATAAAATTGCTGCCAATTTAGCATTATGCCAACTCTCTACTGTTGCACCATTTCCTGTTGATTTATTTCCTGTTATATTTATTTCAGTAATTAATTTATATGTAGATCCATACATACTTTGATGATGTTGTGCACAAAGTAAAGTTTCATTATAGCATAAATCATTATATGAAAAATACTTTGATTCAGCATTTACTGAATTCGTAATAACAAAACTTCCTAGTAATATCATAAAACATAAAACTGCTAATTTTTTTATCTTACTCATTTTTATACCTCCTTTCCTTTCTATTTTCTATCACCTTTTATATATTTTTTTCTTATTATAATAAATGTTGGAATTCCTAATGCAATTATAGCTATAATTGTAATTGCTATATAAACTTCTCCACCTGTTTTTAAACTTAATATTGCATCTGCTGAACCATAATCACTTTCTCCATTTACTCTATTTCCAGGAGTTGATTTGCTATCAGCTATTCCTAGTTCATTATAACTTTCTGCAATTTCTGCTGTATTATTTATTAAACCTGTATTATTTTCTGTCATTGCCTTTGTTAATGTCAATTTAACTGATTTTGATTGTCCTGCTGTTATTTTTTCGTTTGCTAAACTTGTATTATAAAGATCTGTTCCTGTTTGATACCAATCTTTATTTAATTCAGAACTAAATTTCAAGTCACTTGGCATGTAATCTACTATTTTTCTTACATATCCGTCAACTTCACCTATGTTTGTTACTTTTATTTCGTATTCAATAATAACTGTTGTTCCATTAATTTTCTTTCCATCTAATTCTGCTTTGGCTACAGTTGCATCAGTATATTCTTTTACTGTTGTTCCTGCTGAATTTTGAATTAGTATTTTACTAATATATTTGTCTAATCTAAAGTTAAAGTTCTTTAATTCAATTAATCCAATATTAATATCAGAAACATTTTCATTATTTATTTCTATAATATCTGTTGAAGCTACTTGTTGTTTTTCGTTTTCTATTGATAATTCATTTGTCATAACATCTGAATTTCTGCTTTCATCAACATTCTCTGCTTTGTATTTTGTTAATGCATATTGAGTTTTATTATATTCAAATACAACAATGTATTTTCCGCTTCCTATATTATTTAATACATACACTCCATTATCATTTGTTGTTGCCTCTAGTACGTTTCCTTTTGTGTCTTTAACTAAATTGTTTGTTTTTGTATTTAATAAATGTACTTTTATATTAGATAATGTTTTTTCTGAATCATCTCTTTGTCCATTTGCATTTTCATCAAACCAAGCAACACCTGTTATCATTTTGCTTCCATTTGCAATATCTTCATTACCTTTTCCATCCTCATCTTTATCTGTATCTGCGTTTTCTTTATTTGCTTCAATAATATGATTTATTTCTGAAGTCGTTGCAACTCTTTCTCCTAACATCTCTGCATATGCAACATTTGTAATTGGTTCTGCATTTGTTCTATCTACTGAATATTTTACTGTAGTTGATATTTTAATTGTGCTCTCAGATTGTGAAGCTATATCACAAGAAATTTCTATATCATTTATATCTTTATATGCTTCTATTGTTTCATCATCAAATGTTACACTATCTACTGTTAAACTACTTGGTATTTTATCTATTATTTTTAGTCCACTTACTCCTTCTGTTCCATTATTTTTTACTGTAATTGTATATTCAATGTTATCTCCTGCTTTTACATATTGACTTTGTGTGTTCGTCGTCATATTTAATGCAACATTTACTTTATTTATATTTTCTTCTATACGATTAGATTTATATTCACTTTTTCCTTCTTTGGCTATTACTGAGAATCCTATTTTATTTGTACTATCTAATTTTTTAATAGACATATCATAACTTAAAACTTTTACTTCTCCAGCTCCCAAAGAACCTATATTCATTTCGTCTCTATAATCTATTTCTTCACTATTTATAGATTCATCTTGATTTGCATTTTCTCCTGTTTTCATTCCTGTTAATAATACTACTCTAGATGGTTCTATATTATCAGATTTATTAGTATTTATTATTACATCTTCGCTTTTAGAATTTGCTAAATTTTCTATAATAGCAAAATATCTTACTGTTCCAGATTCATATAAATCTACTTTTCTATCAGTAACTCTTTTTACACTTACTCGTATATCTCCACTTTCTGTTAATAATTGAGATTCATTTGATTTTTTAATAACATCTCCATATTGTGCTTGTACTGTATTTAATAATTTTGTTCCTGACTCAACTCCAGCATTTACTCTTACTTCATATGTTCCTGTTATAACTTCTCCAGCTCTTATTTTATCTATTTTAGCATTATAAGTTTTATCAGTTAATTCTTTATAATAAGAAGCTCCTGTATATTCATAATTTTCTTGTGGTTCTACTAATGTTGTACCTTCTGGAACATCTCCTTGTAATGTTACATTTGTAAGATCTTCACTTCCTACATTAGATACTTCAATTTTATATTTAATAACTTCTCCGTTTTTTACTGTACTATTAGATGCTACTTCTGAACCAGAAACTGTTGGAGTTAGTTTTGTTTCTAATTTTGGTCCTATTCCTGTTTCTAATTCTATAGTAGTTGCTTTCATTTCGCCTTCAGTTTTTGATAGGCTGTTTGTATATTGTACTGTATAGCCTTGTTTTGCTGATTGATTATATTCTAATAATTCTGGTATTTCTACTTTATATGTTCCTTTTATACTTGATTGTGCTTCTAAACTTGGTACATCAATTAAATATTTTCTTACTTTACTTGTATCTGTTATTTCTTCAGTCCAAGCATTTTCAGAATCTTTTACATCTGTAGTTGCATCTTCTTTTTCTGTATAATATATTTTTGCTCCATCTATACCTTCTAAAGTAATTCCCTCTAGTAATTTTATATCTATATTGTTTTCTTTATTTTTAGTTGGGAATGTTCCTATTATTTTAACATTTTCAATTGCATTTTCATTATTATTAACTATTTCTATTTCTGTCTCTAATTGTTTTGTTTTACTTCCTCTTGCCAATGCTACTTTTTTTGTTTCTTCTTGACCTATTGTCTCAACATTTAATTCCTTTATACTGTTTATAGCAGTAACATCTTTTGGTGCTACAATTCTAATTTCTTTTGAATCACTATTTGTTTCTTCATTGTTTTGATATATCATAGTTATTTTAGAATCTTTTGTAGCAGATTTTTTATTAACATTAATATTTGCATTTACTACAATAACTGTTCCTTCAATACTTAAGTCTTTGTAATTCTTTTGTTCTCCTTCTAAATAAACTTTTAGAGTTCTTCCAGTTACTTCGTAATTTTTTACCTTTAATTCATTATCATAAATTAAATCTACACTATTTACTTTTATTTCTTCTACTTCTTCTGGTAATTCAAATGCAATTGTTGGATTTTTATATAAATTATATTGTTCACTATTTCCTTTTAATATTGCTTTCATTTCCACTGTATTATCAACAACTGTGGATAATGTTTCTTTATTTACTTCTAATCTTGCTTCTGTTTTTGATTCCACTAATTTTATTGTTGATTCTACTTTATTAGTAATTTCTGTATTATATCCATATTCAATAGTAGTATTAAGCTCTGTTGCTTTTTTTATTAAATCTTTGTTTTGATTTTCTTTTATAGTTTTAGTATGTACTAATTCTAAGTCTCCTTCTTTAATAGGTGCTGTTGTTTTTACTTCTATTGCACTAGGTTCTTTTCCTTCATAATCAATAACAATATTTTGATTTTCATCAACTGGTGTTGTATTATCTATTGTTGCAAGAACTTCACCATTTTCATTTGTTATTGTTATTTTTCCATTTTCTCCAAGTACTTTATCAAATTCTTCTTTTTTTATAGTAGTTTTATTGTATACAACATTTGCACTTGCTTCTTCATCATCACTTACATAGTTAGTTGCTTTTTCTGCAACTTTAATATAATCTTCAGCATTTGCTAAATTTACTGCAATTTTTGTTGTTTCTTCATAACTTCTATCTATTCCTGAATACAATTTTCCTTTATAAATTGAACTTTCACTATTTGATGCTGTTGTTTGTATTATAGCATCTTTTTCGTCACTTAATTGTGTTTTGTCTATAACTGTATTAGTTGAAAGCTCTTTTCCATCATATAATGTTACTTTTATTTCTGGTTGTAATGTAATATTATCTAATGTTGAATCTTTATCATAGATTAATGTCAAAACAACTTTTTCGTTACCTTCTTTTTTCCATAAAATGTTGTTTTGTTCATTTGGTTCATTAGTAAATTTAATTTCAACTGCAGATTCTTCATATTTATAATCCCAATGTGTCATAGTATTAAAATCTATTTTTTTCACTATAGTTGGTTGTTTATTATTTATAGTTGGTACTTTCATTTGAAGTTCCATTTCTTTTATAGGATAATTGTTTTCTTTTAATCCTAAAGCAACTTCTAATTGTACAACTCTTTTATCTTCTCCTGATACTTTCATTATTTTATTAGTTATAATATTTGTTGTACTTTCTATATTATCTACTGTGTTATTATCAACATATTCTAATTTTACTTCTCTTGAAGCTTTTATGGTAATATCTTTTTGCGTACTATCCATGTATTTACCATTTAAATTCAACTTACTTACCGCACTTAATAAACCTGCATCAAATATCTCCTTATTAACAGGTTTGATTTTCAAATCAACTTGTGCTGTAGTTCCAGCATTTATTTGATTTAATACTATTTTACTATCTTCAATTTTGTTTATATATTGATTACTTTGCTGTGTGTCAATAGTAAAATTACTATTTTCCAAAGTAATTTCTCCATTAAAATATCCTTCTTTTTTTACATTAATTAATAAAGATAAGATATTCCCTTCCTTTAATTGTGCATCAAATTCTACATTTTGATGATTTGTAGCTATACTACTTGCTGCATAGCTTACTAATCCATAGCCAACGTAAATAAAGTTAGCCATAGTTAAAGTTGCTAACAATATAACGACTGTCACTATTTTTAATACTTTATTTTTCATAGTAATCCTCCTTAGATTATAATATCTCTATGTACCATTATAACTCTCTTTTCCATTTTTTTCAATACTTTTACGTGTTTTTTGATACTTTTTATGTTAATTGTAGTTTTATTGTTACGGAAACACTATTTAATTTTATTTGTTATAAATATTACATTTTTGTATCTTTTTTATTACATTATAAATATATATCTGTTTTATGTCGTAATTTAAGCTTCATTTCTTTGTAACATTTATACTTTTTATTTCATATAATAATACATAGTTAAGAGATTTATGAATATATTTATTTAAGAGGTGATATTTTTGAGCGACTTTAATTTTGATGAAAATACAATAAACAAATTAAAAAATATGATGAATAAGGGAGAACTTAATGATGTTATTTCTCAAATCCCCCCAGAAATGATACAAAATTTCTCTTCCATGATGCAAAATACTTCTCCTTCCCAAGGCCAATCAAATAATTCAAATACTAACGGGAATACAGAATCAGAGCAAAACTCTTCAAATAATTCTTTTAATTTTAACAATATAGATATGAATACTATTTTAAAAATGAAATCTGTTATGGAAAAAATGAACAACAAAAATGATCCAAGGTCAAATTTATTATATTCTTTAAAGCCCTATTTAAGAGAAGGCCGAAAAGAAAAATTAGACCAATATGCTAACTTATTAAATGTAGCTAAAATTGCTGAATTATTAAAAAATGATAATAAGGAGAATCCTAATGCCTAGTTTTCCATTTTTTAGATTTCCTTATCAAAATCAATATTATCCCTACTATACTAATTATAATAGACCTATAATTCAAAATACTAATAACTCAAATTCTAATATTAATTCAATTCCTGCAGAGGATTTTGAAAAAGAGCAAAAAGAAAATTCAGAGCAGAAAAAAAGATCATTTAAATATAATTCTTTCGGTCCAATTCATTTTGCGAATCCATTTGTTGAAACGAATTTAGATGAACCTATTTTAGAAATATTAGGAATCGAATTATACTTAGATGATCTTATAATACTTGGATTACTGTTTTTCCTTTACAAAGAAGAAGTTCATGATGAGATGTTATTTTTATCATTAATTTTACTATTATTAACTTAAGCTTTATTTATTCAATAACAATCTTATCTTCAACCACACTAATATATGCTTGTTTATGCAATGGTTCTTCTTCTCTGTCTATCTCTTTAACTATATTAGCTATTCTAACTTGTACAGCATCAAACAATCCAGCTGCAATTATAGCTTGCTTATTACCTTTTGCGCCTGCATGTGCTAAACCTCTAAGCGTCCCTAGAACTACAATATTATCAGATGCAATTACTTCTGCTCCAGAGTTTACATCTCCTAATATTATTATGCTTCCTTCTGTTTCTAATTTTTGTCCAGAACGAAGAGAACCTCTATGAAATTTTGTCTCTGATATTGCTATTTTTCTTTCAAAAGTTTTCTTTATACTAGATAACCCTAAGCTTTTTGGCATGTCAAAATCTATTTCAACATCTATCTTGTCTTTAATTATTTCTTGGATTTCATCAATTTCTTTATTTTTTAATACTTTTCCAGTTACTTTTATAGGTGTTTTTTCTTCTTTATATAATTTTTTTAACTCTG